>Ga0209125_1000294_pt1 | contig 72825 bp, 59 predicted proteins | sample BarGraIncub1131A_FD_184503 | JGI IMG/M metagenome (GOLD analysis project Ga0209125, IMG submission 184503) | Arctic peat soil microbial communities from Barrow, Alaska - Barrow Graham LP Incubations 11-31A (SPAdes) (version 2) | ecosystem: Environmental > Terrestrial > Soil > Wetlands > Peat...
CGAGCAATCGATGAGGTGAGGAGAAATCAGAAACTCGTTGGCTTGTGGATCTGTCCGACTTGCCATGGTGAATATTCAGCTCGGATTGCTGACCGTGAAATAGGGGATGCTGCATGCCTGTACTGTGCAGATAAGAAAATACTCCCAGGATTCAATTCATTTATGGTTAGACATAAAGATTTGATGTCTGAATGGCTTGAGGTTGAGAATTTCCTTATCGGAATTAATCCCGACTTGGTCTTAGATAACGATAGAAGACTTGTATGGTGGCAATGTAAAGATTGCGGCAAGAAGTATATACTTTCAATCTATGATCGACTGTTGAAGCAAAAGAGAGGGCACTCTTCGTGCCCATTTTGTAATGGTAGACGGATTAAACTCGTTCATTATATTTAACTTAAAGGGCGATGAGGGTGTTGCAGGAGGTCTCATGCACCAACTATATCTGAAAATGAATTCTATTCAGATTATGGAAATAAATCCACCATATAGGTAATGTGTAAAAATGAACTCTATTTTAATCGTTCATTTCTGAATAAAGTTCATAAATATTTAAGTGAACGAAATCATTTAAATACCTGTCATATAATGGTTTACGAGGTTCTATTGAAAAGTTCACTCTTTTATACTTATTATACAAGCGGAGGCTGATACACTATGCCTGCATTTAATTCCCAAAGCGAATCATCAGAAATATCGGATTCCCTCGAGGAAGTCCGGATTGGCATGGTATCAAGTCTTTGTGCCTCTCTATTTCCGCCGGTCTGCGTCTTCTGCGGTCGTATTCTGCTAAAAGAAAAAGATGATGCTGCAGCCTTTTTTTCCAAAAAACTTCAGATTTGCAGGAACTGCCTTGCAATTTTGCCGCTTCGGTTCCCAAAGGAGCGTCGCATCTCGTGCCTTTCCAATCCGTACGAAGGAGATCCGGCACCGGATATGCAGGTACTCGTGCCTTTCCGGTATGAGGATCCAATTGTCCAAGCCCTTCAGGCAGTAAAATTCCATGACGCTCCCTATATCGCGATCACTCTGTCTTTTTTTATGAGTGAGTCCCTACTTGCGGAGGCGTCGCTTTTTGATGCAGTGATTCCGATACCTCTGTCTTCACAGCGCCGTAAAAAACGCGGGTATAATCAGGCGGAACTACTGGCCGAGCCACTGGCCCGAAGAATGAATGTGCCATATGTTCCAGCTTTTTTGATCAGGACGCGGCACACAAGGCAGCAGAGCAGGTTTTCTGACCCTATCCTGCGCTCGGCCAATATCTGCGATGCGTTTTCTGTTCCAGACGAATTTGATTTAGAGGGACTATCCATTCTTCTGGTTGACGATGTGACAACAACGGGCAGCACACTCCATGAAGCGGCCGTGACACTATATCGAAAAGGAGCCAGATATGTTGCTGGAATCGCTGCTGCATCCGGAAGAATATAAATGATTCATATAGTTTTGATGTTATAACAATAATCATTAACCATAAAATGTCCATATATGCAGCAATTTCTATCTTTGCTTCATGAAAATAAATCTTATGGTCGTTGGGGCTTTCGAGAATGAGATGCTATTGGTATAATATAAATGCCTGGGATGTCCGAGACTCACATTTTTGAACCTTCATGACTGTAAAGGGAATCCGGTGTCGGAGCAGAGCGGATCAGGCCTTAGGTACTTCTTTGGAGTATCTTATGAGGAAGATCCTAGACTGCCGCAGGGTACCCACCTGGCGATAGCTAGGTGTCAAAAAGTGGGAATCGGCATAACAGGTTTTTGTTGCTGTTTCGAATGGGAAGTTAGGCGGTATAATGGGGCTACTTAGTGATGCAAAGCAAATAGCCAGACGAGATCCGGCTGCTCGGGGAGTCATCGGCGTAATGTTGCTGTATCCGGGTTTTCATGCGTTGATTTATCATCGTGTGAGCCATTTTTTTTATCGTCATAAACTTTATTCCATCGCGCGATGGAATTCACAGGTTGGAAGATTCTGGACAGGAATAGAAATTCATCCCGGAGCACAGATTGGCTCCGGTCTTTTTATAGATCACGGTATGGGTATTGTAATCGGTGAGACAGCTGTAGTTGGAAACAACTGCACGATCTACCATGGAGTCACACTTGGCGGAACCGGTCACGACAAAGGCAAACGACATCCGACGATTGGTGATAATGTCCTGATTGGAGCCGGTGCCAAACTGATGGGTCCTTTTAACGTGGGCAGCAATGTCATGGTTGGAGCCAACGCCGTTGTTTTATCTGAAGTTCCCGACAGCGCAACAGTAGTCGGTATTCCCGGCAAAATTGTACGTATTGAGGGCAAGCCTGTCAGTCATGCGGAAAACCTTGACCATGGAAGTACGGCTGATCCGGTAGAACAGGAGCTTTGTCGACTTCTGCATCGTATCCTTGCTCTTGAGAAGGAACTGAATATCAGACCGGCCAATGAACACAGGCTTAAAACGTGTGAATCCGTCGAGGATTCTACTGGCGGGGTTTCCAATACTGATAAATAGGATCCGTGACAAGGGTTACGGATTTGCGCTGGGAGGCAATATGAAAATATTCAATACAATGACCCGAAGTAAAGAAGACTTCATTCCTATGGAGCCCGGCAAGGTCAAAATATACGCATGCGGACCGACGGTGTACAATTTTTTCCATCTGGGGAATGCACGCCCGTTTATTACATTTGATACGCTTCGCAGATATCTCGAATACAGGGGATACAAAGTCGAATTCTGCCAGAATTTCACGGACATCGACGATAGGATGATTGACCGTGCGAATCAGGAGGGTATCACTGTACGTGAACTCGCCGACAGATACATCGCCGAGTATTATGTCGATGCGGACAAGCTTCATATACTTCGTCCGACCTATCAGCCGCGTGCGACGGAGACAATTGACGCGATCATTGAAATGATTTCGGCACTTATCGAGAAGGGTTATGCATACGAGCAAGAAGACGGTGTATACTATGATGTCGGCAAATTCGAGAGGTACGGATGCCTTTCCCATTTCAACCTTGATGAGCTTCGCGAGGGAGCGAGCGATCGCGTCGTGCAAAGTGAAGGCAAGCAGAATTATGTGGATTTCGCGCTCTGGAAGAAAAAAAAGCCTGATGAGCCTTCCTGGGATTCCCCATGGGGCGAGGGCCGTCCCGGATGGCATATAGAGTGCTCTGCCATGATTAAAAAATACTTGGGCGATACCATCGATATTCACGGCGGCGGACAGGACCTGGTATTCCCGCATCATGAGAATGAAATCGCGCAGAGTGAGGCCGCAAATGGAGTGCCTTTCGTCCGATACTGGATGCATAACGGTTTTATCAACATTGATAATGAGAAAATGAGTAAGTCTACCGGTAATTTTTTTACAGTGAGAGATATTGTCAAGGAATACAGTTATGATGTGATACGCTTTTTCGTGCTGTCCGGTCATTACCGCATGCCGATCAATTTTTCTTCAGAACTGCTTCAGTCCGCTAAAAATGGCTTGGAGCGGATTTCCAATGCCGTCATGAATGTGCGGTTTGTAGGAAATAATCCGGATCGGACTGTGCCGATTGAAGATTCCGATGCCGTTGCGGCACTACACCTAGCGATGACGGATGCGAAGATCAATTTTGTCGCATCCATGGATGATGATCTTAACACAGCAGATGCAGTCACGGCTATTTTTGAGCTTGTACGTGCTGCCAATACGGCATGTACGCAGTCAGGCGTTCCTTCTGCACTCCTTCTTAAATCTGCAGGTGTTATTGTTGAGCTTTCCAATGTCCTTGGTATTGCTGCAGAAGCTGATATGCAGAAATCATCTGATATTCCGGTTGAAGTAACGGATCTTGTGGAAAAGCGGGCGGAAGCCAAGAAGGCCAGGAATTTTGCTCTTTCGGATGAAATCAGGGATCATGTGACGGAGCTTGGGTATCAGATCAAAGATACCGCCCAGGGACCGCAGGTTACAAAAATATGATCATTCCGGTAATCAGCGGAGATATTCGAGAGGTTTCCACATCTGTTCTTGCATATGTCGGTGATGCGGTTTTTGAACTGTATGTCAGACTTCATGTAGCATCCCGGACATGTTCAAAGTCCGGCACTCTTCACAGGCAGGTCATTTTGTATGTTCGCGCTCAGGCGCAGGCAAATGCAATTCGTGTCCTTTCACCGGAACTGACAGAAGAAGAAACTATGATTTTCCGACGTGCGAAAAACAGTAATCCGGGAAGTATGGCTAAGAATGCAAGCCCGGCAGACTATAAATACGCAACAGGACTTGAAGCTGTCATAGGATATCTTTATTTGACAGACCAGAAAGAACGACTTGATTATGTGCTCCAGCGCATTGTGTTAACGGAGACAGCCATTGAAAAAGGAGAAATAGATGTACACGGACCCAAAGAATAAAAAGTTTTTTAAGGCTTCTCCCGAAAAAGGTGCACCACAGGAACTGCGTGTTGCAAACCGTCCGGTACAAAGCCGGTCGGAAGAACAGGCCCCTGCACAAAATGATCAGGCGGAACGCACCGGATCACCGGATCGTCTCGAGGGTAGAAATCCGGTTCTTGAAGCTCTTCGCGCAGGGCGGGCAATGAATAAGTTATGGGTCGCAAAGCTTGATGGCGGACGTGTTGATCCAATTGTTTCAAGAATTGTAGCTATGGCAAGGGAACGCAATGTCCTGATCATGGAAGTGCCGCGCATTACGCTCGACCAGATGTCTGAGACCCATAACCATCAGGGAGTCATCGCGAATGTTGCCAGCCATGATTATGTGGAACTTGACGATATTATCATGCGTGCTAAAGAGAAGGGGGAAGTGCCTTTCCTACTTCTTCTGGATGAATTGAAGGATGCATACAATCTCGGATCAATTCTCCGAATAGCTGATGCTGCCGGTGTTCATGGAGTAATCATTCCAAAGCACCGATCGATCGGACTCGATTCACTTGTTGCCAAGGCATCGGCCGGAGCTATTGAATATGTGCCTGTTGCACGCGTTACTAATCTTTCGCAGACAATCAGCACCCTTAAGGAAGACGGATTCTGGGTCGCCGGAACAGATGCAGAAGGAACGATCCCTTACAACAAGTCAGATTTGAAGGGGCCGCTGCTTATTGTGATCGGAAGCGAAGGTGAGGGCATGAACAAGAATATAAGGGCGAAATGTGATTTTCTCCTTTCCATTCCCATGTCTGGAAATGTAAACAGTCTAAATGCAGCGGTTGCTGCCGGAATTGTTGTTTTTGAAGCACAGCGCCAGAGAACAGCTGCAAAATAATTACGTGCGGAGGAGTATGCATGAATTGTCTGAAAAATTTCAGACCCCGAATGCGTTATCATAAGAGAAGAACAACTTCCTTTCTTTCTTTGCGCGTCGGTTTATTAGTACGTCTTTCTTTGATACTCGCCGTTCTTATTTTGCTTACTTCATGCTCGCTCCCCTGGAAAACGCAGGAAGCGTCGGCCGGCTCAGACGTGTCTGTCATTTTGACCGGAGACACAACCCTTGACAGGTATTCCCTTGTTCGTGAACTTGCGACATGTATTTCAGACAGTTCTCAGATTGAGTATGTTTATCATTCCATTCCGGCTGCCCAGCTTGACGGAATGTCTTATGCATCTTTCAATGCCTATATTCTTGCACTTACACGGCTGCATATCATTGCGGGTCCGATTACGTCGTTCCGATTTGTAGCACAGACAGAGAGTCAGAAAATTATTGATGCCATAGCCACCAATGCGGCAGATTACAAGCCTCTTCTTGAATCAACGGTTCAGGTTGAATTGTTCTATGGTAATGAACTGTCCAACGAAGCACCCGTGTATATCTATATACAGGAAGATACAAACGGTACCGCCTACCTTTCCAGTACATGGGTAAAGGAGTGTCTGAATGTTTTTGACTTTGCCGGTCTGTATTTCGGGGCTCTGGAGAAACAAAACTTCGAAGCGGTAGCTTCCCTGATTAAGGACAGCCAGGTTCCTTCGGAAGGTGAATTTTCTGCTGCAGTTATTAACTATAAATCAAGGGAACTTACTCAGTATTATCACCTGAAGGTACAGTCACCATTTTTGGACTATCGCATGTTGAGCCTGGATATATCTCAACTGACATATCTGCAGCCTGAGGTTCTCGATGACATTTCCCTTAGCTATCAGACCCGGAATGTGAGTTTTGTCCGTAACTCACTCAACAGCATATCTATAAGAGACAGTGTAAATACAATGCTTTCAACGAAAGATTTTTTCCTGTATCACGAAGGTATTAAGACAATTCATATTGGGGACAGGGCAGATTCCAACCAGTTCAGCAGTCTTTTCGGTGACCCAAGCGGCATAAGCTTTGGGATGCAGTTTGTTCCCAAGACAAATACGGCGGCCGATCAGCAATTAATAGAAATATCATATCCATCGACATCCGTGACAATACGCGGAACTTTTTATGATGACGGCTCATGGGACGGACAGATCATCCGAATTCGTCTGAATAAGGCCGACATGAGCTATTTCCTTGGAACGACATTATATGTCGGTGTAACACGCGATACACTTCTTATGCTGTATCCATTTGCTGACCAGACAGATTACATATTATCAACTACACTCGATGATCAGCGATATCAGATGTCATTTTCATTTGCTGAGGATCCGACTAGAACAATTACAAGTATCACACTTGAACTGGTTGAGTAATCAACAGTTCAGGAGTCAAGAAGCCTGCTGCGCAGACCACTTATTTCCAATTCCGAAAAACCAATGGAACGCAGATATACCGCTGCCTGACCCTGATAATTTTTATCAAGAAAATCAAGGAAAACCTCCATATTTTCTGCATCAGATTTAAGAATGTGGTGTGTTTGGATCGGCATCAATGCGAGTTTGGGGTCAACGAGTGCCCGTATATAATCATATGTAACGGAATAATTGTTAACAATATCCTCACGGCTGACCTGGACAAGTGACAGAAGGAGGGCAGCAATAATGCCGGTCCTGTCTTTGCCATGGGTACAGTGGAAGAGGATGGCCCCTTCCGGAGCATCTAGGATCTGGCGGAAGACTTCTGCAAGCTGGATTTTTCTTGTCTCCAGAAGAAAAATATAAAGTTCGCCGAGGGTGTGGCGTAGTGCAACCTGTACGGTTGGATCATCCGTACCTTCCGGATCTGATTCAAAAAGTGAAATGTTGCGATAAAAAATAGCTGGATGATTCATAAACGGAGTTCCGCGGCGGTTAATCTCTTCCTTGGACCTTAGATCAATAACCGTCCGTATCGGATATGAAAGTAGTGACTCCAAATCTTCTTCACTCAGCAAAGAAGGTTCATCAGAACGCACGAAGCGGCGAAAAGCTGTCCTTTTACCGAAAGCCGTCCGGAGTCCGCCTAAATCACGTGCATTATAAAGGGTAGGAAGAATGAGTCGATTTGCACCGGGATCCATAATCATTTTTGTCTTCTCCTGTATATCTATAGTAAAGATACCACAAAACGGGCCGCCTTCAAATACAAAGAAGGACCAGAGATAGGTGGCGGATCGAAAAACATTGCATTAAACGTTGCCAAACATTGCGCCAAACATTGCGTCACAGCAGAAAAACATTGACAACGAAGCCCTCCTGTCATAAAATATGACGTGCTGACCGAAGTTAATCTTCGAAAGCGATACGCGCCCGTAGCTCAACTGGATAGAGCGTCTGACTACGGATCAGAAGGTTGTGGATTCGATTTCTGTCGGGCGCACCACAAAAGAGACTAGAGACTGTGAGGTTTCTGGTCTTTTTTTATACCCATTTCAGCTTGCGATTATTGACAGAAACAGTTGAAATCTGCAACCGCTCTGCAACCAGAATATTTTGGTGCATTGTCACTAGACAAAATTTGCAATATTTACTTGAAAAATAGGCTTTGAAAGTAATAATTCAATGCTTGTTTTATTTGTTTGTTTAAAAACAAAATGCCGACTCACCGAGTTTCTCATACTCATTTGTCTATCTTCTCAAGGTCGTATCCTTGATTTTGAGCTCCTCTGACAATTGTTTGACAGACATTTCCCCAGCGAGGATAACTTTTGATGCGGCAACCTTGAATTGCTTGTCATATCGCTTTCGAGTCATATTGGCCACCTTTCACTCTTATCTTGATGTCCAATTTAGAATACACCCTCCAGGTTGTACGTGTACTCTAGAACAGATCGAATGAAGGCCATTGAACTCTATATCAAATATGGCTCATTCACGATCATTACCGTCGGGCTCCAAACTATACACCGGAACAACAAAACGTCGCTATAGAACATTATTTAGAGCACGGGAAGAACTTTGCTCGAACTATACGAGCCTTAGGCTATCCAAACAGGGAGACACTTCAAAAGTGGCGGGATGAATTGTTTCCTGAGCAGCGCAAGATTAGTAGAAGTGTTATACAATTCACTTAAGAGCAAAAGAAGGATGCGGTAATCGCTCTGTGTTTCAGGCACGGTAGTGCACAAGAGGTTGCTGAAACAACAGGAGTAACCCGATCCGTTCTCTACATGTGGAAACACAAATTGCTCGGCAAGGAGAATGCAAGAGTTATGTCGGACAAGTTTGAACAGGATCTTCCGAATAATAAGAAATTAGACATGTAACATAATTAAGGATATTCATAATTATGTTGAAGATCTGATAATCAGATTTGGGAATAAACAACTTGGCGATACTGTTGAACGGGTCGGCCGGGATCTACCTAGAAAGTTAGCACCTAATGACAGACTTATAGGAGCCTTTTCTCTATGCATCAAGCAAGGTGTTATCCCAAGGAATATAAGCATGGGAATAAATGCTGCCATGCATTTCAAAGATAGTACAACGTCGGAAAAGATGTCTGAAAACGAGGAGCATGGATTGAAGGAAAGGCAAATCAACATCTCCGAACGCATTGCTCGAACATAAAAAATCTTAGTAATATATATGCTTTTAACTGTCAGTATCAGTTTGTATCTCCTGCCAATATAAAATATTTTACGAATTCGAGAACGAGTGACTGACACAAATGGATTCTCGGATAGGATAGTAAAACACATAAATAAAAAGCGAAGTAGAGGAGCCGAAAAATGAACGAAGATGTCATTACCATTCATAGCAGAGACATAAAACTTGACGACCACAAGCATATAAGCAAGAACACTGGAAATATTACTTATGAGCAATATTTGCTGAATGATGAAGATACAGGGATGATAATCAAGATGATTAGATATCCAAAGGGAAGCATTACTCCCCTTCATAACCATCACTGCGGTCATGGGGTCTATGTACTTAAAGGTACTCTCCACACAGACAAAGGTGACTTCGAACAAGGAAGTTTTGTGTGGTTTAAAGAGGGCTCAGCAATGACTCATGGTGGAAAAGAGGAAGATGTTGAGTGTTTGTTTATTACAAATAAAAAATTTGATATTCACTATTTACTTGACGTTCCCACCCCGTAAGGGGTACCGAGTCTTGAAAAATTTATATTGGCTACGCACTGTTTAACAATAGAAAAGCCCAAATAATGCTATGAAATGAACTATGGGAATCTCTAAGGAAGTAACTTTATGAGTGTTTTCAAGTCTCGTAAAGACTATGAGAGTAAATAGGAAATGAGAGGAATAACATGGCAACAGTCGAAATTTTACCAGGAATCTGCGGACTGAAAACAAAACTGATACTAACAGCGGATGAAGATCAGATGGTACAAGTGGAAATTGAATCTGAGTGCCCGTGTGTTGCAGCCATGCAGGAAGAGCTAAAAGATCTCGATGGCTATAACGAATGTTTTTCCAAGTACAGTAGCTCAACTGTTTACTCAGCCGCTGAAAAGAACATTAAACATCTGGCATGTCCGGTCCCAACCGCAATCATCAAGGGAATGGAAGTGGCTTGCGGATTGGCATTGCCCAAGAACGTTAACCTTGTAATTGAAAAATAATCCTTCATAATTGTTACCGAAATACTTTTCTATCGGAGGTAAAGAATGATAAATATTTTATGCTTTGGTGACTCGAATACATATGGATATAACCCCTCAAATAAAGAACGGTTTATGCGTCAGGAACGATGGACGGGTGTTTTGCAGCAAGCTCTGGGGAAAGATTATTATGTTATTGAGGAAGGCTTGAACGGGCGTACTATTCTATATGATGATCCGATTGAAGGGGATAAATGCGGAAAAAAACAGTTGCCTATGTTACTGGCTTCTCATGTACCCTTGGATTTTATCATAGTCATGCTGGGAACGAATGATTTGAAAACCAGATTTGGTTCATCTTCATTTGACATCATGTTGGGAATGGAATCCATCATCAGAATAATGAAAGACATGAAAGCTTGTGCGAAGCCAGAAAACATATTGATACTTGCACCTGCTCCTTTAAATAGAGAAATGGATCCATATTTGAAGTACATGTTTGGAGATCCGATGCAGAAAAGTCAGGAACTGATAGATTGTTATCGCGATTTAGCAAAAAATGAGAATACACATTTTATGTCTGTTGGAGATATAACTCAAGTATCCGAACTGGATGGCGTGCATCTGTCGGGGGAGGGGCATAAAATACTTGGGTTGAAAATAGCTGAAATGCTCAAGCAAATTTTTGATACAAATTAATAAAGTGCATAATAAATAAAATACTTATAGATCATAAACCAGTCAGTCAGCAAAAAAAAATAAGAAATAAATGTCGTTAAATTCCATAGTCAAACGACATAGAAAACAGGATCAAAAGAACACATTTTCCGTCTGCGGGTGCAGTGTGGGTGCTATGACGTCAAGAACTTGATTCGGCAACGAAAACGCGAACACAGAAAATATTGTGTAAAACAGGAACAGTAAAAAAGATTGCTGCGAATATCAAGTTTTGTAAGTTGTCCCGTTTTTGTCCCGTTTCATTATAACCGTAAGGTTAATCGCAGTAACCGTAGGATTAACTTTTCACTTCAAGAGGCCTGAAAACAGGCTGTTTTGCCCAAAAAGTAAATGTCAGATTAACTTTGGAAGATCCATGGTAAGGATGAGGTCATTGTATTACTATTAAGAGGAATGTGGACTGATCAAATAGGCGATAACATTTTTTTGTCATCGTCATATTTAGCATATGAATATTTGATTATTTCGCATAAAATGAAAGACGCTACATTGTGGAAGCATTTTTCGTGTTCTAATATCAAATCCAGTTGAATCCAAAGGAGGTATTACTTTGCGAAATTCTGATGACTCAACGAACCAACTGGTCGTTTTTAGTGATGATCAGCTAAGCCTCGAAGTTTGGGTTAGTCCCAAGGAAGATACTGTTTGGCTGACGCAGGCTCAGATTGCGGAATTATTTGAAAAAACTCCTCAAAATATAACAATGCATATCCGCAATATTTATGCTGATGAGGAACTCGACAGAATATCAACATGTAAGGATTTCTTACATGTTCAAAAAGAGGGCGGAAGGGACATCGAGAGAAGCATTAAGCACTATAATCTTGATTTGATTATTTCAGTTGGATATCGAGTAAAATCCAAACGGGGGCATAGCATTTCGGAAATGGGCCGGGCACGTGTTAAAAGATTATCTTATCAAAGGTGTTGTTCTCAATAGAGCCAAGTTGGATATTTCTAAAATTCATCAAATAACGAAAATTCTTGAACGAACTGCCGATAAACTTGACACATATCAAATTTTGGATGTGATCGGCAGATATTCCAGGGCCCTCATGCTGTTGGACGACTATGACCATGAGCGTATCCAAAAACCGGAAGGTGAACCAGGCGTTTACGAGTTGAATTATTCGGAATGCAGAGAGATTATAGATGATATGAGTATGAATGAAAACAGTCGAATTTTCGGTGTTGAAAAGGATGAATCATTCAAATCAAGTATCAGTTATCAGTACGATTTGTCAAACGATCGACGGGAATGATATCCACCTATCTCTGCAAGAAAAGGCAGCAAATTTACTATACCTGATAACGAAGAACCATTCATTTGTTGATGGAAACAAGCGTATTGCAGCGACCATGTTTCTTATCTTTCTTGATAAGAATAATTCTTTATATACGACCAATCATGAAAAGAGTATCGCAGATGATACTTTGGTTTCATTAACAATAATGATTGCTGAAAGTAGATCCCAGGAGAAAGAAACTAGGATTAATCTTGTTATGAACTGTTTAATTTAGTAATCAAATTGGCCTCGCTTTGTTATGTGATACTGAAGGGACAGGAATTGGGTTGGCAACTGTAAAAAAATAATTGAAAGACATGGAGGGCGAACTTGGGCGGAAGGTAAAGTAGGAGAAGGTGCAGCCTTTTATTTCTCGCTGCCAAAAAGCAAGGAAAGTGAATAAACATGGAATTGAGAACGATTCTTTATGTTGAGGACAGTATGCTCAAAATTGAATTAACGTTAGAAGTACTTAAAGAGAACAACATCATAAATCCGGTGGCTGTGACTAGTGATGGTATTGAAGCACTGGAATATTTAAGGTGTGAAGGACAGTTTAGTGATAGAAAGAAAGGCAATCCCGGAATGATTTTGCTGGATTTAAAAATGCCGAGAATGGATGGTCTGGAATTTCTGGACATTGTAAAAAAAGATGTAAGATTTAAGAAAATTCCTGTAATTATGATGACTTCCTCGCGGGAAGAAAAGGATATGGTTAGGGGATATGACCTTGGGGTAAATGCGTATGTCGTGAAACCAGTCGACTTTAATGCATTTGCAAATATAGTAAAAGAAATCGAAATATTCTGGGTGATTGTTAACGAGTTGCCTCCGGAAAAAGTATAAAAATATGAACCAAAGCGAAGGCATAAAAAGTTGGCTGAAGATTCTCTCCCTGGAAGATTCACCAAATGATCAAGAAACTTTATGACGGTTCAATCTGTCCGACCTGTTCAAGCACTCGAATGTTCGCAACGGTACATGCAGGGTTTGCCTTGACTGCGGCACGACTAACGGCTGCTCCTGAGTCAGTTTTATCTTCAATGGCTCTTGTTATCATGCACAGCACATACGGTATGGGCATTATAGATATCCGGCACGAAAGTCTGATCTGTGATCGGAGGCCGGACATAAGCTTCGTCATGCTGACGTGGCGCCAGTTTGATTGGTTCCGGTGTCAGGTCCTCATAGGGAATCATACTCAGAAGGTGACTGATGCAGTTGAGGCGCGCATGCTTCTTGATGTCCGAATTAACAACATACCAGGGGGATTGCTTGGTGTCAGTATATGCGAACATGGTATCTTTTGCCCGGGAATAATCAACCCAGCGTTTGCGTGACTCCAGGTCCATCGGGCTGAGTTTCCATCGTTTGGTAGGGTCATTAATGCGCTCCTGAAAACGTTTTTCCTGCTCCAAATCGGAGACGGAGAACCAGTACTTGATCAGAATGATGCCGGAACGGATCAGCATTTTCTCGAATTCCGGGCAGGAACGTAAAAATTCCTGATATTCCTCTTCTGAGCAAAAGCTCATGACTCTCTCAACACCTGCCCGGTTATACCAGCTGCGGTCGAACAGGACAATCTCGCCTGCAGATGGCAGACGTGCGACATAGCGCTGGAAATACCACTGGGTATTTTCCTTTTCGGTTGGTGCAGCCAACGCTTCGACCCGGCAGATACGTGGATTGAACGCCTCTGTGATACGTTTGATCACGCCGCCCTTGCCGGCGGCATCGCGTCCCTCAAAAAGAACGACCACCCGCAATCCTTTGAATTTGACCCATTCCTGCAGCTTAACCAGTTCGATCTGCAGCCGGAGCAATTCCTTTTCATAGAATTCATTAGTTATGACCTGACAGTCCTCGTCGTGAAAATGAATGGTTTTGTATTTTTCATCCGTGCTTTTGTCTGTTTTTATAGGTTTGTTGGCAGCAGGTTCTTTTTTATCCTCAGGTTTTACGGTTATTTTTGGTTTTTTTGCGTCATTGTTCTTAGCCATTAACGGGCACCTCCCATAATTGTATCCGTAAGTTTACTGAAAAATCTAATTAAATTTATTTTATCATAAATTTACCCATGTTTAAAAAACAACATTGCCCTTAGAAAAGACGAATTTTTGAATGCCGCTGGAGTTTCTGGGATTAGCATACATTTGTTACTATGTTTCCTCAGAAAAACAAAAAATGACGCATTGATAGCGGCTAATTATATGATATTTACTGTGATAATACCTAAATTTATAATATAATATTAAAGTAGATTAGTGAAATATTTGAATCAAAATTAGAGTGGTTCTCCATCAATTAAATGAAAAAACAGAGCAATCATCGAAAAGAAATGCCTCGAAGTTGAAACAGCAATACGAAAATACTTTGATTGGATGTGCTCCATGAAAAATGATGTTATTGGTAAGGCGGAGAAGTACTATCATAGCCTGATTGAAGCAAGCCTCGATCCCTTCGTTACCATAAGTCCGGATGGAATAATCACAGATGTGAATAGCGCGACTGAAAATGCAGCAGGCCGGCCAAGAGAAAAGCTCATTGGCACTGATTTTTCAGCGTACTTTTCCGAGCCGGAAAAGGCACGGATCTTATGTCAAAATGTTTTTGAGGATGGTAAAGTTTATGATTATGAACTTAAGCTGAATCATATTGACGGGAAAATCACTACATTTGTATATAATGCAGCCGTATTTAAAGATGATAAAGGCAATGTACTTGGTGCGTTCGCAGCTGCACGGGATATAACAGCAAGTCGTAAAGCCGAAGATGAATTGAAGTATTTGAAGAACAATCTTGAACTTTTAGTCAAACAAAGAACAGAGGAATTATTTGTTTCAAATAGAGAGCTTGTTTTTCAAAGCGGGGAGAAAGCAGACAGGGCAGCAGAGTTACTAATTGCTGATAAAGAACTTACTTTTCAGAGCGCAGAAAAAGCAGACCGTGCCGCGGAACTAATCATTGCTGATAAGGAACTGACCTTTCAAAGCGGGGAGAAAGCGGACCGTGCTGCAGAATTGCTAATTGCCAATAAGGAACTGACTTTTCAAAGCGGAGAGAAGGCAGACCGTGCAGCTGAGTTACTCATAGCCAATAAGGAACTCGCCTTTCAAAATTATGAAAAAGAAAAACGAGCTGCTGAGCTGCTCATCGCCAATAAGGAATTAGCGTTTCAGAATGGAGAAAAAGAAAAGCGGGCAACGGAGCTGCTTATAGCAAACAAAGAACTTGCGTTTCAGAACGAAGAGAAAGAGAAGCGTGCCGCAGAGCTTCTCAAAGCAAATATTGAACTTGTTTTTCAAAACAAAGAGAAAGAGAAACGTGCAGCAGAATTACTTATTGCCAACAGAGAACTAACCTTCCAAAGCGGCGAGAAAGCAGACAGGGCAGCAGAGTTACTTATTGCCAATAAAGAGCTGACCTTTCAAAGCGGAGAGAAGGCAGACCGTGCGGCAGAGTTACGTATAGCCAACAAGGAACTCGCATTCCAAAATGAAGAGAAAGAAAAACGGGCGGCCGAGCTGCTTATTGCCAATAAGGAACTTGCTTTTCAAAATTACGAAAAAGAAAAACGGGCGGCCGAGCTGCTCATTGCCAATAAGGAACTTGCTTTTCAAAATATCGAAAAAGAAAAACGTGCTGCCGAGTTGTCCATAGCAAATAAGGAGCTCGTTTTTCAAAACAAAGAAAAAGAAAAACGCGCGACTGAGTTGAGTATTGCTTATCAGGAACTTGCGTTTCAGAAAGAAAAAATTGTTAATCTTAACAATCAATTGGAGTATCGGGTCATTGAGAGAACCGCTCAACTTGAAGCTGCAAACAAGGAACTGGAAGCACTTTCTTATTCTATCTCCCATGACCTGAAAGCTCCTTTAAGGCATATAACGGGTTATGTTTCTCTTTTAGTAAAGAAATACAGGGATTTGTTTCCGGAAGAAGGGCGCCATTACATTGATAATATTTCTCTTTCTGCCAGTGATATGGGAGAATTAATTGAGGGGCTGCTCCAGTTTTCGAGAACGGGCAGAATTGAGATGAATAAGACACATATCAATATGAATGAAATTGTAAGTGCTCTGATCCAGCCAACACAGGAGCAGGACACTGAACACAGAATAGAATTCAGTGTTGATCTCATGCCTTTTGCGTTTGCAGATCTTGAGATGATAAAATCAGTGTGGAGCAATCTTATTGAAAACGCTGTCAAATTTACCCGGAAAAAAGATAATGCCAAAATATCTATAGGTGCCGAAGAAAATGAAGACAGTATTATTTATCACGTAGAGGATAATGGAGCGGGTTTCGATATGAACTATGCTCCGAAATTATTTGCAGTATTTCAACGATTACATTCGCGTGATGATTATGAAGGGACAGGAATTGGTTTGGCAACTGTTAAAAGAATTATTGAAAGACACGGAGGACAAACCTGGGCTAATGGAAAAGTTGGAGAAGGAGCAGCCTTCTATTTTTCCCTGTTCAAAAGAAAGGAAAGTGAATAGACATGGAGCAAAGGACAATTCTATATGTTGAAGACAGCCCTTTGGACGTCGAGCTGGTTATCGAAGTGTTCAAAGACAATAACATAAAAAATCCAGTTGCTGTGACAAGTGACGGCGTAGAAGCACTGGAATATTTGCGGTGTGAAGGACATTACAGTGACAGGACATCAGGTAATCCCGGAATGATTTTGCTTGATTTGAAAATGCCGAGAATGGACGGCCTGGAATTTCTTGACATAGTTAAAAAGGACGTCAAATTCAAAAAGATACCTGTCATAATGCTGACCTCTTCGCGAGAAGAGAAGGATCTGGTCAAGGGATATGACCTTGGTGTAAATGCCTATGTCGTCAAACCGGTCGACTTTGCATCTTTTGCCGAAATAGTTAAGGAAATCGGAATATTCTGGGCAATTATAAACGAACTGCCAGCAGGAAAAGGATAAAAATATGAGGCGAAATCAAGAGAAAAAGGATTTTCTGAAAATTCTCTCCCTTGAAGATTCCCCCATGGATTCAGAACTGATTCATGAGCATCTTTGTACGAACTTTGGTGCGAAAATACAAATGGATACTGTGATGACGGAAGAAGAATTCGTATTTGCAATATCCTCAAAAACCTATGATGTAATTCTGGCTGACTTCCAGTTGCCCGGATTTGATGGTTTTGCTGCATTACAACATGCAAACCTGATATGTCCTGCTACTCCCTATATATGCGTGACGGGTTTTATCGGAGAGGAAGCAGTTGTGGAGCTTCTTAAAAAGGGAGCAACAGATTATGTTTCGAAAGACAAATTAGGTCGACTTGTATTTTCAATTGAGAGAGCATTAAAAGAATCAAAGGAACACGAGGTTCTGAGAAAGTCTCAGCTGTCCGTTGCAGAAAGTGAGGAGCGCTTCAGAGCGACATTTGAACAGGCAGCAGTTGGGATTATACATGTAACACAGGATGGGAAATTTGTTAGGGCAAATAGGAAATTTTGCAGTATTATCGGTTATTCCCAGGACGAATTACTAGGGATGTCGTTCATGCAGATAACATATCCTGATGATATGGGAAACAATGCAGATAATTTTGCAAAACTTATAAATGGTGATACAAGTACATATTCGACAGAAAAACGTTACATAAAGAAGAACGGTAATGTTCTTTGGGTTAATCTGACTGTTTCAGCAATCTATCAGCTTTCGGGAAAGTTCACATATGTTATGGGTATAGTTGAGGATATAACAGTACGCAAAGAAGCGGAGGCAGAGCTTGTCTATCAGAACATTGAGAAAGAAAAAAGGGCAGTTGAACTGATTAATGTAAATCAGGACCTTGCCTTTCAAAACGAAAAAATTTCATATCTCAGTTACCATGATTATTTGACAGGGTTATATAACAGAGCTTTCTTTGAAGAGGAAAAAATGCGCCTCGATACACAAAGGCAGCTTCCGCTTTCCGTAATTATGGGAGATATTAATGGATTGAAACTAATAAACGACGGCTTCGGACATGCCAAGGGGGATTCGGTTCTTGTTGAAATATCGGGTATTTTGCAAAGCTGCGGCAGGGAAGAAGATATTATTGCACGAATCGGAGGAGATGAATTTGTAATTCTTCTTCCTCATACAGACAGTGTATCCGCGCAGCTTGTATGTAACCGCATATATGATTCCTGCAGAGAATTTGCATTGGAAGGAAAAGAAATTTATCCCAGTATTTCTTTGGGTCATGCAACAAAGACAACAACAATGGAATCAATGGATGACGTTTTGATAGCTGCAGATGAATCAATGGCCAGACAGAAATTATTGGACAGCAGAAGCGCCCATAGCTCAATTATTTCTTCAATAAAAGTAATTATGTTTGAAAAGAGCCAGGAAACAGAAGAACACGCAGAGCGTCTAATAGAATTATCGCGGTCAATAGGGCTTGCTATGTCTCTTTCTGAGGATCAGCTAAATGAACTTGAACTGCTCTCTACGCTGCACGATATAGGCAAAATGGGTATTTCCGCCAGCATTCTATCTAAGCGTGAAAAACTTAGTAATGAAGAATGGAGTGAAATAAGAAAGCATCCTGAAGTTGGTTTCAGGATTGCACAGGCTACTTCTGAATTACTGCCAATTGCGAAGTATATTCTTTGTCATCACGAAAGATGGGACGGTAAGGGATATCCGCAAGGTTTGGAAGGCGATAAAATACCGCTTCTGTCGCGTATACTGGCAATTGCGGATGCATACGATGCAATGACAAATGACCGGGCTTATCGGGCGGCAATATCAAAAATAGAGGCAATAGAAGAAATCAGGAAATATTCAGGAACGCAATTTGATCCCAATATTGCAAAACTGTTTTTTAATATTGTGGAATAACCTGATTGGAATTATGAAAATCCGATTAAATTTCAGTTTATATCTGGAATTCATAAAATTGCCGGCTAATTTTGGTACACTGTTAGTACATTAATGGGAACAAGGTCCGACTTTCGTAAAATCTTTTTAAGAAAACGGATCTATCAGGTTTTCGGACCTGCGCAGGCAGAGGACTGTACCGATATTTCGTACGGCCTTACTTCAGCGTTAAGAAAGGATTTGTTTTTATGAATATCAGAGAAACAGAGCAACTTGCCATAAATACGGTACGCGTATTATCCATGGAGGGCGTACAGAAAGCTAACTCCGGACACCCGGGCCTTCCGATGGGATCGGCTCCTATGGCCTTTGAGTTATGGGCTAATCATATGAAACATAATCCGGCCGATCCTGAGTGGATTGACCGGGACCGTTTTGTTCTTAGCGCCGGACATGGCTCGATGCTTCTGTATTCACTGCTTCACCTGTTTGGTTACGGCCTGACAACGGAAGATCTGCAGCAATTCAGGCAATGGGGCAGTAAGACACCGGGTCATCCGGAATACAGACACACAAGGGGTGTTGAAACTACGACTGGTCCGTTGGGACAGGGCTACGCAAATGCGGTCGGCATGGCGATGGCGGAGGCGCATCTTGCAGCGAAATACAACACCGATGACCATAAGATTATTGACCATTATGTCTATGTGTTATGCGGGGACGGCTGCATGATGGAAGGGATTACAAGTGAGGCTGCCTCCCTTGCAGGTACTTTAAAGCTCGGTAAGCTGATAGTTCTATATGATGACAATGAGATTTCCATTGAGGGAGACACATGTGTATCATTTTGTGAAGATGTCCAGATGCGCCACGAAGCATATGGGTTTCATGTTCAGGATATAGCCGACGGTAATGACACTAAGGCTGTCCGTAAGGCTATCGAAGCAGCAAAAGCTGTGACCGATAAGCCGTCCCTGATTGCTGTTCATACAAGAATTGCATACGGATCCCCGCTTGAGGGAAGCGAAGCTTCCCACGGATCCCCGCTTGGAAGGGATAATATTGAAAAGACAAAAGCATGCTACTGCTGGCCGGAGGAGTTGGGTGCATTCGACGTTCCCGAGGTTGTTTCGAACTATATGGAGGTCAAAAGGCAGGAGTTGGCTGACAAAGAAGATGCGTGGAACAATTTGTTTGACACATGGAAACAGGCAAATCCTGAGAAGGCGGAAGATCTGCGCAGGAGCTTTGATCAGGAAATTCCTGATTTGGAAAATGATCCCGGATACTGGAATTTTTCCGGTAAGAGTGCAACCCGCGCCACTAGTGGAAAAGTCCTGAACTATCTGGCAGGCAAGCTTCCGAATCTGTTCGGCGGCAGTGCGGACCTTGCACCATCGACAAAAACGGAACTCAAAGGAAAAGGTTTTTTCAGTGCTCAGAACCCGGCTGGCCAAAACATTCATTTTGGTGTGCGTGAACATGCAATGGCAGCTATCACAAATGGAATCGTTGTCCATGGAGGACTTAGGGGCTTCTGTTCGACTTTCTTTGTTTTCACCGATTACATGAAAGGTGCAATGCGCCTTAGCGCGCTGATGGACATCCCGACGCTTTATGTAATGACACATGACAGTATCGGCGTAGGAGAAGACGGACCGACTCATGAGCCGGTTGAACACCTGGCTGCTCTGCGTGCTACTCCGAATATGTATGTATTCAGACCGGCAGACGGTAAAGAGACCGCAGCCGGATATCTGGCGGCACTTAAGCAGAATCATCCGATGTGTATGGTACTGAGCCGGCAGGATCTTCCCTCCTATGAGAAGAGCGGACCGGACGCCATGAAGGGCGGCTACGTTATTTCCGATGGAGCTGATTTCAAAGCCATTGTGATTGCTACAGGTTCTGAAGTGGAGATTGCGGTCGCTGCCCAGCAGATGCTTGCTTCTGACGGCATTCCGGTGCGTGTTGTCTCGATGCCTTCGATGGAGCTTTTTGATGAGCAGTCCGATGCGTACAAGGAATCCGTTCTGCCGAAAAGCTGCAAAGCCAGAGTCTCAGTCGAGGCCGGTGTATCAATGCCCTGGTACAAATATGTCGGAACTGATGGAGCTGTAATCGGAATTGATCATTTTGGAGCATCTGCACCTGCAGAAATCCTATACAGGGAATTCGGGTTCACGGCGGAGAATGTGGCAGAAAAAGTTAAGCAGGTTATTTAATTATTTGGTTATTGATAGACGGAGACAAATTAAGGGGGATCAGCATATGAATGTAGATCAGGCAGCTATGACAGAGACAGCAGACCAGGAGAAAGAGCTCCAGTTTGTGGAATTTTCGAATGAAGATGCTTGGGAAATCGGATCATTAATGGTAGAAGCGGCAAAGACCCGGTCACTTGCTGTCACCATCGACATATGCCGAAGCAATCAGCAGTTATTTCACTATGCAATGCCGGGATCAAATCCTGATAATGATGAATGGATCAAACGAAAAAATCGCCTGGTTGGCAGATTTTTCCATAGTTCATTCTATATGGGGTGCTATTACAGAAATTTGAATACAACAATTGAGAAAAATTCCCTTCTGTCTGAATCTGAATTTGCACCCCACGGCGGTGCGTTTCCTCTCACAATAAAAGGCGTCGGAATTGTAGGTACATTTACGGTATCCGGGCTTGCACAGAAAGAAGACCATGATTTTGTTGTAAGTGCCCTGAGACAATATTTTTCTTTGAGACGTGGAGGAAACGGGAAGAAATAATATAGAACTGACCTATTTTTCACGGCAGGCAGATCAATTGCCGGCAAAATCGATGATTAAATAGGAGGAATCTGTATGGCTGCCAATACCACCTTCTATCTGAGTAGAATCCTTGGCAAACGCCTGTATTCGGAATATGGGTTGTTTTTGGGAAGAATACTGGACATCGTAGTCGATATTGGCTATAAGCGCCCCAAAATTGTCGCACTTATTGTCCGTTCAGCGAAGGGCTCAGTAATGCTTGACTATAAGATGATGCATCTTGAAGAAAACAAGGGCAAGTACTTGATGGTATGCTCTGTGCCGATCCCTTATCTTCCTGACGAATCCCGTTGTATGAAATTAAAAAAATCAGTTCTGGACCGGCAGATTGTAGATATTGACGGCCGGAAGGTTGTGCGTGTTAATGACCTGCGTCTGGTTGTTCTAGCCGATGGCGCATATCTTGTTGCAGTTGATGTTGGAATGGAAGGACTATTGCGTCGGCTCGGTGCGGCAAAGCAGATAACGTGGCTTTTGAAACCATTCAAAATCCGTATTCCCAACCATCTGATCATGTGGGATGAAGTTGAAACCGTTGATACCGGTCATGCCGGGATCAGACTTTCAACTGAATATTCGAGTATTGGTAAACTGCACCCTTCTGATGTCGCGGATATCATTGAGAGCCTTGATTGGAATGCACAGATGGCAATATTCAATTCACTCGACCACGAAAAAGCTGCCGATGTACTGGAGGAACTTGAACCGAAAATACAAGTGACGATGCTGAACAGACTTCCCCTCGAGCATGCCGCAGACCTGCTTGAATCGATGCCGTCCGATGAGGTTGCTGATATCCTTGATGGGCTGAATGAGGAAAAAGCGCAGGCGCTGCTTGATGAGATGGAGGATGAAGCATCCGATGAAGTTCGCGAACTGATGGAATATCCCGGCAACTCTGTTGGAAGCATTATGTCCAAAGACTACATTGCCTTCAACAAGAACCAGACTATCGAGGAAGTTTTTGCAATTCTTCGCGAGATAAAACCTGAGTCTGATTCCATATATTACCTGTATATTGTTAATGATTCAGAGCAATTGATGGCAACTGTTTCGATTAGGGATCTGATCATCTCTTCGCCTTCCTTACAATTGAGCGAAATAATGAACACGGAAGTTTTTACGGTGCTGGATACGGATCCTATCAATACCATTATAGAGAACATTGATAAATATAATTTGCTCGCCGTTCCTGTTACGGACATTTCTCAGAAACTTGTAGGCATTGTCATCATTAACGACGTCGTTTTTAATCTGATAAGGGCGAGAAAAAGAAGATGACGGGAGGTGACGGTCATGATGCCTGCAAAGATAAAAAAAACGAGAATTGTCACAAACATCCTGTTGTTTCTTGCTGTCCTTGGTCCGGGGATCATAACCGGCAGTGTTGATAACGATGCCGGCGGCATCACGACGTATTCAGTCGCGGGTGCAACTTATGGATATAAGCTGATATGGACGCTGATACCCGCTTTTGTTGTCCTGTTTGTGGTTCAGGAAATGAATGCGCGGATGGGGATTGTCACCGGAAAAGGCCTCGCCGATCTAATCAGGGAGACTGCCGGGGTCAAGTTGACTTTCGTCATTTTTGTAGGACTGCTGGCCGCTGATATTTTGAATACGACAACAGAGTTTGCAGGTGTTGCCGGAAGTATGCAAATTTTCCATGTAAGCAAATACATTACAGTACCTCTTGCCGCCATTGCGATTTGGGTTCTTGTTGTTAAAGGAACTTACAAATTGGCTGAGCGTATTTTTCTTATTTTCAGTTTTGCATTGTTATCCTATATTGTTTCTGCCCTGCTCAGTCACCCGAACTGGGGAGAGATAGGCACATCAATCGTACGCCCTGATTTTTCCGGATACAATGCGAATATGTTTGCGATGGTTATCGGAATTATTGGAACGACTATCGCACCATGGATGCAGTTTTACATGCAGTCTTCCGTCATTGAAAAAGGATTGACCATCAGGGACTATAAATTTACGGTTCTCGACGTATTGGTCGGCTGCATCGCAACAGTAACTGTCGCGTTCTTTATTATTGTTGCATGTGCATCAACCCTTTTTGTGAGCGGCCGCACGATCAGGGACGCAAGCGACGCTGCCGATGCCCTTGCTCCTTTAGCCGGACAGTTTGCCTCGGAAGTTTTTGCTTTCGGACTCTTCATAGCCTCGGTATTTTCAGCAACGATACTGCCTGTTGCCACTGCTTTTTATGTCTGTGAGGCATTTGGATTTGAAGCGGGCATTGACAAGAAGTGGAAAGAAGCACCTCAGTTTTATTGGCTTTATACGATTATCATTGCCGTTGGTGCAGGAATAATACTGATTCCCAACGCTCCGCTTATCAGTATTTCCCTGTGGTCACAGCGAATTAACGGTATTCTTCTTCCGGTTGTCCTTATTTGCATGATGCTGATTATCAATAATAAGGAAGTAATGGGTAAGCACGTTAATAAACTTCCGGGCAATATTGTCGGCTGGTTAACCATTGTTATTCTGGTTGTTTTATCGGTCATTCTTCTGGTGACATCCATCTGATTTTATCTTTCTGTTCGTTGTATTTGAACGGGAGGGACGGCTTGCGAAGACGCTTCAAATAAGTCCTGAAAATTTGATGAAAAACAATGTATATGATGCTTTAAAAATAAGGTACAATAAAAGAAAAGGGGCAAATTATGAGCGTGTGGAGCATCCCCAAACGTAAATCATATCGACCCAATTTCATATATGTAGTTTTAGCCTGTTTTGTACTTTTTGCCGGTATTTCCTGTGTTCATCTGTTCGCCGCGGGCGATTTGGCACCTATATCCCAAACGGCTTTTCCAGCCGGAATCAGTAAACATGCTGCATCTGACCTGACAACGGTTGATTTTCTTGACGTCGGTCAGGGGAGTTCTGCTTTAATCTCTTTTCCTGATGGTAAAACACTGATGGTTGATTCCGGACCGCCTTCGAGCAGGAATACACTGCTGTCTTATTTGAATGACAGGGATGTTGACGCACTTGACTGTTTTGTAATAACACATCAGCATGGTGACCATGCCGGTAATGTAGATGCGGTGTTGGATGCCTGTTCAGTCAGGGATATCGTGTTTCCGGTCGTACCGGTCAACCTTTTGATAGATCCTGATAGATTTGAAGGAATATACAAGGATATAGCGGATCATGGATTGTTGATTCATAATCCATATCAGGGTGAAGTAATTCTATCCGGGGATGGATACTCTGTTACTGTGTTGTCAGATGACACCGGTATGTATAAGGCCTTAAACGACTACTCTATCATCCTTCGTGTTGTCGTTGGGGATGTATCCTTTTTATTGATGGGAGACGCGGAAGCAGCCACGGAACAGCAGCTGCTTCATTCCGGTGAAAATCTGCACAGTAATGTGCTGCTGGTGGGTCACCATGGTAATAGAAATGCAGACTCGATTCCATTCCTTACAGCTGTTTCCCCGGACACAGCCGTAATCAGTGTTGGTGAAAATAACTTTGGACAGCCTTCCAGTGCTGTCTTATACCGCCTGTCGGAAAATGATATTGCCGTATATAGAACCGATAATAGCGGTACAGTGTCAATTGAGACAGACGGGCATACGCTTCAGGTTGACAGCGGTATTATTAAGTAGGACTAGTATTCAGATATAGCTCAATCATATCGGGCGTGACTTTTTGCCGGCAAATCAGTTCACTGTAAAAGCGGCCGCTCCGGCGTACTGTTCGCTTTTGCGTCTCAAAATCACACTTGACAAGCCCAAAGGGAGCACTTTCTCCCTCGGCCCACTCAAAATTGTCCATAAATGTCCAGTGGTAGTATCTTTCGACAGGAAGTTTCGCGTCGGTGATTTGCCGCAGATGATCGTAAATATATGCAGATCGGAATTGATCCTCTTTGTCACACGTTCCGTTTTCGGTAATCCAGATGGGCGCCTGGTATTTTTTGTACTGCTCTTTGCATACAATCGACAGCCCTTCTGGATAGATATCCCAGCCTAAGTCATTTCTGGGGCGATCGGGGAGGTCTTTTTCTTTGAAATTCTTAATAACGCTTCTTGAATAATAATTGATGCCAATGTAGTCATAATACCGGTCCTTACCAAGCGGTGCGGTGCACCCAATCGGGAATGCAAGCTTTCCGGTTGACATGGATTTTGTCAGAGCGCCCTGAAAAAGATATTTCATTATCAGAGCCTGGCATGCATAAACAGGGTTTTTACCGTATGGAATAAACACGCGAAGGTGATTTGCAAATCCGACACGGACTTCTTTTGCACCATACAGGGCGTGAATATCGCGGTATGCATGAAGGTGGCAAAGTGTCAGGTTTTTCATGACTTTGAAGGTCGTTAAAAGCGATTTTTTTCCGGGCGGCCACGAACCAAAGACATAGCCGTTGACGGTATAAATATTGGGTTCATTGATAGTCACATAGTCAGTGCACAGGTCTGATAAATGGCTGACCACGTAAGCTGCATATTTTTGAAAAAGGCTAACTGATTCCCTGGTCTCAAAAGCGCCCATTTCTTCAAACCATATAGGATTGGAAAAATGGTGTAAGGTTACAAGCGGATTGATGCCGTATTGAATCATCCTCAAGATTTCCGCGCGGTAATGCCCCATCGCTTCGCCGTCAAATACGCCTTTGGAAGGCTCAATCCGGCTCCACTCAATACCGAACCGGTAATTCCGGATTCCCATTTCTGACATCAGCAGAAGATCTTCTTCATAAAGCCGCCAGTGATGGTTTGCGCGTATTGGAGAAGTACCGTCCTTGATATGCCCCGGTGTTTGCGCCCAGGCATACCATGAATTGTTTTTGTCTCCTCCCTCGATCTGGGTTGCCGCTGTGGCACAGCCAAGTTTCAAATTGTCCGGCAATGAAAAGGGGACAAATCGACTCATCTTTCTCCTCCTTGTGTGGGCAGTCAGATGCAGTTCAACAGTGACTTGATGTTTCTATCTTACCACTGCGTAACAAAACAAAAAACAGCATCATGCATCAGACAATTGAAGGAGGAGTTAATGATCCTGATATATTGAAAACTGAAGTAAAAAAATGTTGACATTTCACAGTAGATGAAGGAAAATATATATTCAATGGATATCATATATAAGAAGTTGTGGTTGTATCATACAGGAGGAAAATGATGAAAAGAACACGAATAATGAGCATAGCGGCCGCGGTCGTTATCCTGCTGATATGCGCGGCATCCTGCAGTAATTCCGAAACCTTTAACAATTTACTGAGCAGGATATCAGGCACGACCACCGTCCCTGTTGGAAAAGACTATATAGCATATCCCAACAGTAAGCGATCCGATGTACTCGGGGCATATGTAGGAGATAAGCTCAAGAGCCCGGAAACGACAGGCCTTCTGGATAACATAGAACTTACATATTATGAGGTTGACGGAGAGCCGAATACATACACGGTCTATATTGATAATCACGATACCGACTATTTTTTTGACGGAATCGTCAGATTGATGAGTGATGATAAAGAATATGATATTAATATTGACATGATTGCGCCTGACAATTATGAATGTTTTGATCTTGCATTAGAGGGCGTCCCGGATGATTATCAGTATTATGCAGAGGGTGAGATGTACTCCTGGAAAGAAGACCTTTCCATTGATTATTCGTTTGAGGAAGGAGCCCTCGATAATGATACGGAAAAAATAGTTATAATTGATGAACCCCTAATTGATAAAGCGATGCTTAAGGTCTTTGCTGATTACTTTTACAAGAGAGATACTATTTATAATAACGTTCAGTCAGTCACTTACTATCTGGTTACTTCCGATGATTATGCCGCTGTTGGTCAGAATGGATATGAAGCATCTATGTATGTTGACACGCAGAACCAAAAAGTCGAAGTTACCGATTCAGCCGGAGCACTTGTACTTAGCATGAATTTCTGACTTGTCTTTCTGCGGGATGCCTGGATTCACTTACAAATAATTGAATAAAATGGCTGGTGCAGAATTTTTTATTTGCAGGCGCTGTCAAAAGCTTCGCGGCTGTCAACAAAGGTGAAATTGACTGCGTATGTGATTGCCTCATCCGGGTTGATGAACTTCAGTTTGCCTTGTTTTCGTACGACATCCCTTCCGTCGGCAAAACAGTTTCCCGGTTCTAGACCCAGAACATAATCCCGCTCGCCCATCATTTTCCACTCGAGAAGGCAGTCAAGGGAGCGTGGGTCGAAGTGCATGGATAAGCCTCTGTTAATTGCAGGGTTATATATACCCGCACTGGCATCATTCCTGTCACCGAAACTGTGGTAGTAGCACTGTTCGACAAAGTTCCTCTGCGGAGTCAGCACTTTGTTCCAGGTATCAAGATCTTCCGCTGCACGTGCGTTCCTGGGCACAACCTCCGTTGATGAGACATGCAGAATACTGTTTTCATTAAGGAGCGGGTAACCAAAATTGATGTGATACAGGTACATAAGCGGGGATATGGTATCTCCGTTATTTTGAATGGTATCGGTCAGTTTAATTTTGTTTTCAAAAATGGAGACACGGATCTCCCTCTGCAGTACAAGCTTCTCCTTGAAGATACCCGATGCGTTGATCGTTGCATGAATGTGTATATATTCTTTGTCGATTGTGTAGTAGATGTTTTCGGCCGGCGTGTTTCCAATGTCTCCATGGAGACCAAATGACTGGCCCTCATCAACGGACGGAGAACCAACGGCAGTAAGACCGCAGGTCGTAAGAAACCCTGCTGTAAAGCTTTTGAGAAAACCTAATTCCTGATCATCATAATAGGTGGGGGCAACATAGCCGCAGGGAGAAAAATACCCGAGATTGTCGCCTTTGAGGGATATGCGGTAAATGTCTGCGCACCGGTCGGCACAGACTGTCAGTACAAGGCCTGCCGCGTTCTTTACTTCAAAGAGACGTAAACCGTCTCCTTTTCCGCCGACAAGACGATGTTCCTCAACGCCATAGAGCTGGGATGGATGACCTACGTACTTTTGAATACTCAGTTTATACCTCCATACTTTATAATTATTTTGTTAATTATGAAATCAACGGGCGTACTGCCCGATAGATTTTTCTGTACTTCTCGAAAAGAACCATATAGGCGGCATGCTTTTTCATGTCGGGATAATAAGTTCCTTCTTCATGAATCAATCTGTCCGCCGCTTCTTCCAGACTTGAAAATGCACCGGAAGCCAGTCCTGTCAGCATAATGCTTCCAATCGTTCCGGCTTCGCTTGATCCGAGGGAGACAATCGGCAGACCGAATATGTCTGCTTTGAGCTGAAGCCAGACGCTGCTTTTGGCGCCGCCGCCGGTAGCACGGAGCCTTTTGATCTTTACGCCTGCTTTATTCAGCATCTCAATGTTAAGAAGCATTTCATAGCTTACGCCTTCCATGAGCGCCTTGTAAATATCTGCCGATGTGTGCTCAATCGTAAGTCCGATGATCGCCCCTTTGGAACCGCTGTCCATATAGGGTGTAGCACTTCCGGCAAAATGGGGAAGCACCAGTATACCTGTCGGATTCTCGGGAATGCTTTGATCAAGCATCTCGTAGACATTCTGTCCTGTCTGTTTCGCAATGCTGCTCTCATATCTGGCAAACTGGTTTCTGTACCATTGCAGAAGTGCCCCCCCTGTGAAACAAAAAGCATAGGAAACATATTTGTCTTTTACGGCATGAGGAACGACGGCAAAATAACCTTCCTGCAGAATGTCCATATCCGGGATCGAATTAAAAACAGGAGTGATGCATTCGACAGTGCCGGTTCCGTCTATCGCGTCCCCTTCCTCAAAAACACCCGCGCCTATCGCTGCGGATACCTGATCGTGACAGCAGGAGGCAATGAGGACGTCCGGAGATAATCCCAACCCGGAAGCAAGCCCGGGACGGATTTTTCCGGCCAGTGTACCCGATGCGACCGGCGTTGAGAAAAGATTCCTGTCAATTCCGGCTGCCTCAAACACAGTGTTGCTCCATGTACGTTCTCTTATATCAAATGCCATAGTACGTGACGCGAGAGAGTAGTCGATCTGTGCGACACCGGTCAGGCGATACACTGTGAAGTCCTGAAAAAGTAAGATCCGCTTTGCCTTATTGTACAAATCGCTGCGATTGTCCCGGATCCACATCAGTTTGGGCAGGCTGAACATCTGATGGGGGGAGAGGCCAACGATGCTGCCGAGTTCCTTTTTACCGACGCGGTCAACGAGTTCTGCACACTGTATGCCTCCCCGTGGATCGGTATAAAGCATGGCAGGTGCCAGAACTTCATCATTTTCATCAAGCATGACAAAACTCTCGCCGAATGAAGTCACACCGATGCTGTCAAGGTCCGGCACTTTTGAAGACACCTCACGGATAACAGTGCATACGCTGGCCCACACGCTGTCCGCGGAGAGTTCGTGTTCCCCCGCCACACGGGACGCGGAGTATTCACTGTAAACCTGTGTGATGAAGCGTCCGTCCGAATCATAGACAGACAGTTTGCAGCTGGTTGTCCCGATATCAAGTCCTCCAATTGGCATTTTGCATACTCCTTACTGAATCTGAATCAACTGCTTGTCTCACAAACTGATTCAACACCAAGTCGTTCCGATATTAATCGATTTCGATCAGATCATATTTCAGATAATAAGTGAAAGCTTCCTTAAGAATGCTCTTCATGCTTCCGACACCGATCGCTGTATGATGACGAAAACCACTCTGACCCAGACGGACCAGCTTGCCCTGCAGGGAAGGAATATGACATACTCCGCCGCATCCGAAAAATTCCGGTTCGATAGGATCTTCCGTAAATTCGCCTTCAGTAAGGTAGAAGGACAGCTTGCCGTTCTCGGTTTTGCAGTTGGAAAGGGTGATATTGTTTGCAGCGATACGGCCTTCATTGCTGCCCCAGCCGCAGCCGGGATTGGATTTGGCGAACATCTTGTGATCAGTAACCAGTCCTTTTTGCGTCATCAGACTCTGTGCAACCGGTCCGCAATGGAAGAGGATGACCTTATCCGGATCCGTTCCGAAATTATTGTTCCAGTCAAGACAGGCGGTTGCCTGCTGGCTTGCAAGCTGCATGGAGTACATATTGATCGCGCTGCACAGATCGATCTCACAGCTTGCGACGATGCCGCGGTCATTGAGTTCACTTAAGAGGACACATGGCGCTACACCCAAAACAGCCTGAAGTTCTTCCCAGCAGCGAAGTGTTATGCAGTTGAGGTGATACTGCTCGATATAATTATCGATTACCACGCTGATTTTGGACAAAGTCAGAAGCTTATTCTCCGGCACATTGCAGAAATTCGTGTATCCAATCAGACGTTCCCTTTTGGCAAGGACTTTTGTGTCCGTGTCAGCCATTTTCTGTACCATGAAAATCAGTTCTGACAAATCAAAGCTTTCGACGGTAATCCCGTATTTCTGAAGGGTGATTTCATCAAAGCGAACGGTCTTGAATTTTGTAGTTCTGGCACCGATGCAGCCGATTGAAAAACGGCGCATTCCATTTACTACACGGCAGATCGCGGCGAAATCAGAGAGGTTTATTGTAAATGCATCACTCAGGGGATGCACGACATGCGGCTCAAGCATGGTAAAGGGCAGGCCATACTGGTGAAAAACATCTGCGATGCTGAATTTGCCGCAATAGGAATCTCGCCTGTGCTCAAAATCCATTTTGCCGATTTCATCCGGATAAGCCTGCAGAAGAATTGGTACGCCGCAGTCTTCCAGAGCTGCGATCGCTCCGTTTTCATCGCTGAAATTCGGCATGCACAGAATAACACCGTCATACCCGCCTGCGTGGGTTTTAAGCCACTTTGCATATAACCATCCTTCCTGTCGTGTCTCCACAGCACCAAAACGAGTCATGTCGGCATCGGGAATCAAATAGTTATGTCCCGCGCGGGATACGGCCTCCGCCATTTCCTTGCGGGCGCCGGCGATAAGGCTTTCAGGGAAAAAACCTCTATTTCCAAAATACAGAGCAAAAGTCATTGTTTTCATAAAAATACTCCTTGTAATCATTGTGTGCAAAGAGCACATGCAATAAAGTTCTTTCATCTATTATCCCGTTGAAATTCCACAAAAAATAGCGTATTCTGTACATAAAACTGTAAATATGTCCGATAATTCGGAAAAATATACACTCGAATGTGAAAAGCTACAAACAAGAAGGAAAACAGCAGATGCAATTGGAATTTGATGTCGAAAAACTTCAGGAACTTATGCGTGACTTTTATATTCTTACACAAATCAAAATTGTGGTTTTTGATGCACAATACAATGAATTGATTGCCTATCCAACCGAACACTGTGCGTTTTGCAAAATTATGCAAAGCCTGCCAGAAACCAGAAATAAGTGCAGGGAGAGTAATGTACAGGCATTTGAAGAGTGCCGCAGAAACCAGAGACTTATTGTGTATCACTGCCATGCCGGTCTTGTAGAAGCAACAGCCCCGCTTAAGGACAACGGAGTGACCATAGGATATATTATGTTCGGCCAGATAACGGACATCGGGGACCGTGAAGCTTTTGCGGCACGCATAACGGATATGTGCCGTGATTATGGACTTTCGGGCGAAATAGGTAGCATGACTATAGAAAAATCATGTGAAGTAAGATATCACAGCAACGAGCAGATACAGGCAACAGCCAAAATTCTGGAAGCCTGTACGTATTATGTGCTGCTTAACCAATTGATTTCAAAGCAAAAGGAAAAATTTGTATATCGCCTTAGTCAATATATAGACACACACTTGAATGAAGTAATTTCGACTGCATCGATCTGTGCGGAATTCGGGGTTAACCGGACACGGCTCTATTCACTTTGCGGGCAGCATCTCGGCGAAGGGCTTGCTGAATATGTAAAAACGAGACGTCTCATAGCTGCACGGAAACTTCTTATCGGAACCGGACTTCCCATTGCAGAAATATCGGAAAAGATAGGGTTTTCGGATTATAATTATTTCTGCAGGGTTTTCAAAAAAGAAGCAGGGCTTCCCGCAAGAAAGTACCGTGCTTTGCACAAGGAGGGCAGATCCTTATGAAAGTCATTCAAAATGATACTCTTTCCCAGATAGGGAATTCCGTTGTAAACTGCTACCTTGTGGAAGAGGCGGACAGTCTGACGCTTATTGACACCGGTCCGGCATTTTTTGCAAAAGAAATTCTAAAGCAGTCACGGCTGCTTCAAAAAGCGATACGGAATATCCTGCTGACACACTCACACATGGATCATATCAGCGGACTGGACAAACTAATCTCCCTTTTGCCGCCCGGTCCAAACTTGCTGCGCCTCCCGCGGGACGGTGAACGAGTCGGATCACTCGAAGCAATAGCTACACCGGGGCATACAGACGATTCCCTGTCATTTCTTGACATCAGAAATCACTATCTGATTGTCGGTGATGCTATGCAGACTGCCGGCGGAGTAGCTGTCGCGGGGAAAATACAACTGCTTTTCCCCTTTCCCGGCCTGACAACGCAAAACAAAAGGGAAGCGGTTAAGAGTGCGGAAAAACTGCTGAAACGATCACCGTCACTTCTGGCCCCAGGACACGGCGCGATGCTTGCCAACCCGCAGAAAGCTATAAGAAGCGCAATTATTGAAGCACAAAGATCACTGAAATGAAGGAGGGCGTCATGAATAAGTTACTTGTCGTCGTGGACTATCAGAATGATTTTGTAGATGGAAGCCTTGGGTTTCCAAAAGCAGTAGAACTTCATGAAAAGATCTGTGATAAAATTCTGTCTTACCGGGCGCAAGGGCATCCGATTGTGTTTACACTTGACACACATGAGCCAGATTACAAAAAAACACAGGAAGGAAGAAACCTCCCGGTTCCCCACTGCATTCGCGGCACCGGAGGACATGAACTTTTCGGACGTGTTCAAAACCTTTCACAGGGCTGTCAAAAATTCGAAAAAGGTACCTTCGGGTCCGATCTTCTTTTTGCTTATCTTCAAAAAAATATATTTGAAAGCATCGAGTTTGTCGGACTTGTAAGCAACATATGCGTCATTTCTAATGCTGTTCTTGCAAAGACCGCATTGCCGGAGTCGCTGATCCTTGTCGACGCAGCCTGCACAGCCAGCTTCGACCCACTTCTGAACGAAAAGACACTGGATATACTGGAAGGGCTGCAGGTTAAAGTCACGAACAGATGACATTTTTTCTCGCTCCACTGTCGGGGAACTAATGGTATCTTTCCTTCGCTCCCCCTGTCCTCGGCTTCGCCTGCGTAAGGTCGCTCAGAAAAGATACCATTAGTTCCGGTAAGGCGCTGTGCGCCAAGGTAATGTCCTCGGTTTATGACTGCGGAAGTCGCTGCGAAAAAAATGTTATCTGTTCCGCAATGTTGGGAGAGACTACACAATATGTTTGATACTAATAATCTGGTTGATAATAAAGAATTGGCTGGACAGATGAAAATTCTGAAAAGCCGCAATTCCATAGTCAACAGCAATGCATTTATCAACGGACTGCTAAAAGCTCGTTTTTTGCTTCCGGCACAGATTTCTTGTCCGTTGGCACAGATCTCCCGGACGCCGGAAGTGCAGGAATCGGAAAATATTCGGATTATTGTAAAAAAGAAAAATACCGTGATGGCCTTTCCTTTTTATTCAGACAACTCGAATAACCACTATATGATGGTTTTTACGGACTGGGATGAGCTTCGCCAATGGCCGGAATTCCAACCGGACCAGAAGACGGTAGTTCATACGTATTCGGATATCTGTAAAATGTTTGAGGAACAGCCGGACATGTACTCCGGGTTTGCCATAAACCCATTCGGCCGGAATCTTGTGATTACAAGGAAAACAATTTCCAAAATCACAGGAAGACTGCAGGAAGCCGCAGGCGTTTCGGCCCGCCCTCCAAAACGTGATGACAGGATTCTTATCGCCGAACCGAAGATTTTTCCGCTTGATCTGACTGTCTCTCTGATAAAGTATATGCGAAACAGATCCGATGTCATGACGGCGTACCTGCTGCTTATGATAAGGGAAGGGAGGCAGAGTTACCTTGCTGTTATTAACTGCTCCGGCGATTATACCGAATTGTTTGACATACTGCGCGACCTGAGCCTGCCGTATTTGAAGTCCGGTCAGTTAATCAGTTTTGAACCTGCAAACAGTATTTTGGGGCAGCAAGCGATACACGGCAGGATTCCTTTTTTTGCAAAATGGAAGAAATAACTTTTTCTTAATGAGAGAAAAGCGCCCGCTGCCCGGTTGTGGCGCTTCGCACCTCGAGTACAGGGAGACAGAGCAGCAAAAGCACTCAATCGGGGACTTGCGACGAGGTAAATAGGGTTGCGACTTGCTGCGCTGTATGTTACAATCACTATTCGGTAAATTTAATACGAAGTGCAATTTGGAGGAATAATTATGGCTTCTTTGATGGAGAAAAAAGAGAATAATGTGGTTGTTTTGACCATTGATGTAACGAAAGAGGATTTTGCTGCAGCAATTCAGCAATCTTTTCAGAAAAACAAAAATCGTTTTCAGATTCCCGGCTTCCGTAAAGGCAAGGCTCCTTACCACATGGTTAAGCAGTATTACGGCGAGGGTGTTTTGTATGACGACGCCATTGATTTTGCTGTAAGTCCTGCATATGCTGCGGCTGTTAAAGAGCACGGCCTTAAGATTGTTTCCAAGCCTGAACTTGATATTCTTGAAGTCGGCGCAGAAAAGGGCTTGAAGTTTACTATTACTGTTACTGAAAAGCCTGAAGTTACTTTGGGTGCTTATATGGGTGTTGAAGCTCCTTACCATTTCCACGACGCTTCACAGGAAGATGTTAGGAAGGAACTCGACCGTGTTCTTGAGCGTAATTCCAGACTGGTCCCCATCGAGGATCGTCCCGTTGCTGCTGACGACACAGTTACTATTGATTATGAAGGATTCAATGATGGTGTTGCCTTTGAAGGCGGTAAAGCAGAGGGTTATGATTTGAAAATCGGTTCCAACAGCTTTATTCCCGGCTTTGAAGAGCAGCTGGTCGGTCACTCAATCAATGAAGAATTTCCTATTTCAGTAACTTTCCCGGAAGAATACCACAGTGAGGAACTCAAGGGTAAGGAAGTCACTTTCCAGATCAAGCTTCTCGCAATTAAGTCCCGTGAACTGCCGGTACTTGATGATGAGTTTGCTAAGGACGTCAGTGAGTTTGATACACTCGAAGAATACAAGGCAGACATTCTTGCCAGGAAGCAGGAACAGGCGAAGGTTCATGCTGCTGCTGATTTCCAGAATGCAGTTGTCAAAGTTGCCTGCGACAACGCCGTCGTTGAAATTCCTGACTGCATGGTTGATACCGAAGTGGATCAGCTCGCTGAAGAGCAGGCAAACCGCATGAAGAATCAGGGAATAGAACTTGAACAGTACTTGCAGTATGTCGGACAGACAATGGAAGATTTCCGTGCCGGGCTTGTATCGGTTGCAACGGTTCGTGTTAAGAGCAATCTTGTTATCGAAGCGATTGCCAAGGCTGAGAACATCGTTGCAACAGATGAAGACGTCGATGCAGAAGCTGAAAAGATGGCTGTACAGTATAATATGAAAAAGGAAGAACTTCTTTCCAGACTCGGCGGAAATGACGGATTTATCCGTGAAAGCATCGTTGCACAGAAGGCTGTTGACATGATTACCGAAGCCGCCGTCAAGGTTGACTTCCACGACCACGATCATGAAGGTCACGACGATGACGATACAGATGAAACCAACTCTTAATATATTGTTAGTATTACATGATTGAACCCGACCGCTACATCGGTTAACATGTTAGTAGCAGACAAACTGCGAGGCTTCGTTTTGAAGCCTCGTTTCTTGTATCTGAAATAGCAAGGAGATTTCTATGACTGAAGAAGATAAGAACAAACAGGAGAAACGACTAAAAAGTTCAGAGGGCAAACCTCCGATTGTCAGGTGTTCGTTTTGTGGAAAGACCGAGCATGAAGTCGCAAGGCTATTTGCCGGTCCGTCCGTGTATATTTGTAATGAGTGTATTAACCTTTGTGATTCGCTTTTAGCGGACGATGAAGAGTTGACGGCTCCTCAAAGCAGGGACCAGAAGATGGATCATGTACCGACCCCGGCCGAATTGAAAAATTCGCTTGACCAGTATGTAATCGGCCAGGATCATGCAAAGAAAGCGTTATCCGTAGCGGTTTATAATCACTATAAGAGAGTTTTCTCAAAACAATCAAAGAACGATGATATTGAACTGACAAAGAGCAACATCCTGATGGTTGGGCCGACAGGATGCGGTAAGACGCTTCTGGCACAGACTCTTGCGAAGGTTCTTCATGTTCCTTTTGCAGTGGCTGATGCAACAACACTTACAGAAGCCGGTTATGTCGGGGAAGATGTTGAGAATATTCTGCTCAAGCTTCTGCAGAATGCGGATTTTGATGTTGAACAGGCACAGCGCGGTATTATTTATATTGATGAAATCGATAAGATTACAAGAAAATCTGAAAACCCTTCAATCACAAGGGATGTCAGCGGTGAAGGTGTCCAGCAGGCCCTCCTTAAGATACTGGAAAGCACAATAGCCAGCGTTCCTCCGCAGGGCGGAAGAAAACACCCGCATCAGGAATTCATCCAGATTGATACGACGAATATTCTCTTCATTTGCGGAGGCGCATTTGACGGGCTTGAGAAAATTATTGAGACACGTATCGGCCAGAAGGCCTTTGGTTTCGGTGCTGATGTGCATACGAAAAAGGACAGAAAGAACGGCGAGCTTCTCAAATATCTTATGCCGCAGGATCTTTTGAAATTCGGACTTATTCCGGAGTTCGTCGGACGTGTGCCGGTTTCCGTTACCCTGGAAGGACTCAATAAAGAGGCGATGGTTCGTGTTCTGAGAGAACCTAAAAACGCACTTCTCAAGCAGTATTGGAAAATTCTGAACATGGACGGGGTTGAGCTTGAGTTTACTGACGAGGCTGTCGAGGCCATTGCAGCCCAGTCCATTGAACGCAATACGGGTGCCCGGGGTCTGCGTGCTATTCTCGAAGAGATAATGCTGGATATAATGTATGAGATTCCGTCCAGAAAAGACATTGAGAAGTGTATTATTACTAAAGAGAGTGTTGTGGACAGAAAACCGCCGGAACTGGTTCTTGGCAACAAAGCCAAGAAGCGTTCGCGCAGCACCACGGAAGACATCGGCGCCTGATTTTCAGAGCGTACCTTTGTTTTTCCGGACGTGCACAGTACTGTTCGGGATCGGAGCATAATATTATGGCAGACCGACTCACGCAGAAGATTTCACATACAAAGGGTATTCTCAAACAAGTTGTTTCGGGTGAGAAGCTATCAAAAGAGGCTTTGGATAAGGAGATCTGCTCCCTTTGGGAGTGGATTCTCTTTTTTCAGCATGAACGGCTGATTCACCTCCTCGTAACGCTTCTTTTTGCATGCCTGACCTTTCTAAGCTTTTCTGTTTTCCTGATCACAAACTTTTTGCCTGTCATTGTACTATTTGGATTATTTCTGGTTTTGCTTGTTCCGTATGTTTTCCACTACTATCATCTCGAGAACGGTGTTCAACAGCTTTATGATTTATATGATCAATTAAAAGCCTGCAGGGAGGATTGCCATGAGTAAGTACTCGATATGCCTTGATATCGGAGGAACGAAAGTCCTTGGAGCTATTTTTGATGAAAGTCAGGAAATTGTGTTCCGGCTCAAAAAGAAGACCAAGGTCAAAGAAGGGGCACAGAACATTGAAGATACTATCGTAGGTGTCGTCAATGAGCTCCTTACCGGTTATGGGATCACTCTTGATGACGTACAGGCAATTGCTGCAGGTGCTCCCGGTGTCATTAACCAGGACACGGGAGTCGTGCTTTATTCCCCAAATCTTCCCTGGGAAAACTATGAAATCAAGCGCATCATCGAGGAGCATTTTCATGTACCGTTTTTTATTGGAAATGATGTAAATATTGGCATATACGGTGAGTGGAAATATGGTGCGGCCAGAGGCTTAACTCACGTCGTCGGCCTGTTCATAGGAACCGGCATGGGCGGCGGACTGATTCTGGACGGCAAGCTATATTCAGGGCATAACTTCAAAGGTGCAGAACTCGGTCATATGATATTAAATGCGGAAGGGCCGCGGTGCAACTGCGGTCAAAGAGGCTGCCTGGAATCATTTTCCAGCAAGCTCGGTATGACTGACTATATCCGCCAGCAGATACAGAGAGGGCGCAGTTCCCTGATGGAAGAAGCTATTGTTGACGGAGTGTTCAAGAGCAAAGCGATGAAAGCGGCCTATGAGGCGGATGACGATGTCATGCTTGAAGCAATTGACCGTGCATGCCATTATCTGGCTATTGCAAGCGGTTCGCTTGTGAATATCTTCAGCCCGGAGATGGTGGTCTTCGGCGGCGGAGTGATGGAAGCCCTCGGGGATGCATTCCTTGAAAAAATTATAGATCAGGTCGATTTGTACTGTATGCCTTCCATCCGGACTTCCGTCAAATTTGCGAAAGCAGAACTCAACGATGACTCGATTCTCTATGGTGCCCTGGCGCTCATTAACGAAAACCTGAATCAATAAGGAGGCTCATATGATCCAGCATGTTGTTCTCTGGAAACTATTGGAAGGGGCCAATGACAAAAGCAAGGAGGAGAATTTTGGGCTGATCCGCGAAGCACTTTCCACTTTACCGGCGCTCATTCCCCAGATCAGAAGTCTCCTTGTTGTTAAAAATGAGAACCCCACAGAAAAGAACATGGACGTTGCCCTGATCACGTCCTTTGATAATCTGGAAGATCTGGATATTTATGTAATTCATCCGGAACATGTAAAAGTTGGCCGCTTTATCGGGACCGTTGTATGTGCCAGGTCGGCGATCGACTACCGGATCTGAAATCCGGTCTTTCTTACTTTACCTATTATTAGAGTCATGCAAATTGTTCAAAATAACTAAAATATGGCAGGAGGTAGGCTTATGACAGATCAACTGCAGGAAATGGGCGAGCGAATTAAAGCTCTGCGTGAAATTGAAGAACTGACACAGGAGACGATGGCCGAAAAGTGTGAGGTCAAGCTTGACGAGTATATTTCTTATGAAAAGGGTGAGAAAGACTTTTCTTTTTCTTTTCTGTATAACGCAGCAAATGCACTGGGAGTTGATGTTGTTGATCTTATGAGCGGGGATTCACCGAAGCTTTCAACATGCTGCATGGTAAAAAAGGGCGGTGGATTTGATGTTCATCGCCGGGCTAATTATGATTACAAACATTTGGCTTTTACTTTCCGGCATAAAATGGCTGAGCCGTTTATGGTCACTGTTGAGTCCAAAGAAAATGCAGTTCCCGTTCTGCATGCCCATGAAGGACAGGAGTTCAATTACGTTGTTGAAGGACAGATGACATTTTACATCGGAGAAATTTCATATGAATTATCCGAGGGTGACAGCATATATTTTGATTCAGGAATTCCGCATGCGATGAAAGCGAATCAGGGCAGGTCCTGCAAGTTTTTAGCGGTCGTCATCAAAAAGGAGAATTAATATGCCTATATATGAGCAGTTCATCGGAAGACATAGAGATAATTATGCAACACTTGAGGATTTACAGAAAAACTACAAGGTTACGTATCCTGATACATTCAACTTCGCCTATGACGTTTTTGATGTCATTGCAGCGAGGACGCCGGATAAGCTTTGTATGCTCTGGGTTTCCAACGACGGCGCCGAGCGGCGCTTTACTTTTGGTGAAATGGCTAAGCTTTCCAACAAGGCTGCCAATTTTTTTGCCGGACAGGGAATTAGAAAAGGCGATCTGGTCATGCTGGTTCTCAAACGCGGGTTTGAGTTCTGGTATTGCATGCTGGGCCTTCATAAGATCGGTGCAATTGCCGTACAGGCAACTCACCTGCTGATGTCAAAGGATTATGTATACCGTATGAACGCCGGTAAGATCAAGATGCTCGTAATGACCGGAGACTCTGACTGCACGGAACACGTGGATGAGGCGCTTAATCAATATGAGACCTTGAAAATCCGTTCTGTCACACGCGGTAAGAAAGTACCCGGCTGGATTGACTTTGATACCATGCTGGAAGCACAAAGCGATGTGTGGGCAAGACCTGAGGGGGAAGCCGATACAAAGGTAACCGATCCGATGATCATGTCTTTTTCCTCTGGAACCACAGGGTACCCCAAAATGGTCCTTCACGATTTTTCGTATCCCCTCGGACATCTGATGACCGGTGTTTTCTGGCATCGCGTTGAGGATGGCGGCCTTCATTTTACAATTTCGGACACAGGCTGGCTTAAATCTCTCTGGGGCAAAATGTACGGACAATGGCTTGGTGAAACAGCCGTTTTTACTTATGATTTTGAAAAATTCAATGCCGGTGATATTTTGGACAAAATATCGAAATTTCATGTAACAACCTTCTGTGCACCGCCGACAATGTATCGATTTATGATTAAGGAAGATTTTTCGCCTTATGATTTAACAGCCCTGAAGCACTGCTGCACTGCCGGTGAGGCACTAAACCCCGAAGTATACAGCCAGTGGCACAAGAACACGGGCCTTAAGATTTTCGAAGGATTCGGACAGACAGAAACAACGCTTGTCTGCTCAACTCTCTTTCCATGGATGCAGCCCCGGTTGGGTTCTATGGGTCTTTCTGCCCCGGGATACAGCGTTATCATCGCCGATGAAGAGGGCAATGAGGTAAATTCCGGTATTACAGGTGAAATCTGTATTCGGACCGGTGATGCGCACGCAATGAAGCCTCTGGGTCTTTTCTGCGAATACTATTATGATGAACCGGCAACCAGGCGTGCCTGGCATGATGGTCTGTACCATACGGGAGATACGGCATATCGAGATGAAATGGGATTCCTTTGGTATGTCGGACGTACGGATGATGTCATCAAAAGCTCTGGATATCGTATCGGTCCTTTTGAGGTCGAAAGTGCGCTGATGGAGCATAAGGCCGTCATGGAATGCGCAGTTACAGGTGTTCCCGATCCGGAACGCGGCTTTGCTGTCAAAGCAACTGTTGTTCTCTGTAAAGGATATACAGGATCCCCTGAACTCACAAAGGAACTCCAGAATTACGTTAAACACGTTACTGCGCCATACAAGTATCCCAGAATAATTGAATACGTTGAAGAACTTCCCAAGACAATCAGCGGGAAGATCCGGCGCGTTGAAATCCGTGAAAAAGACAGCGGCAAGTAATTTCTGACACAATAATTGGCTTTTTAGTATAAAATGGATCGTAAAACAACCTGGAGGAAGTATAAATGGCACGATTAGACAGTATCAATAAGGCATTTGAGCCGGCAGAGGCAGAAGCTAAAATGTATGCCGACTGGCAGGAAAAGGGATATTTTCATGCTGTCCCGGATCCGGGAAAAGAGCCGTTTTGCATTGTCATGCCGCCTCCGAATATTACAGGACAGCTTCACATGGGACATGCGCTTGATAATACTCTTCAGGATATTCTGACACGCTATAAACGCATGCAGGGCTTTTCTGCGCTTTGGCTGCCCGGAACGGACCATGCTGCGATCGCAACGGAAGCCAAAATCGTGGAGTCCATGAAAAAGGAAGGCATTACCAAGGATGACATCGGACGGGACAAATTTCTGGAGCGGGCATGGGAGTGGAGGGAACTTTACGGAAGCCGCATTGTCGAGCAGCTCAAACGGCTCGGTTCTTCATGCGATTGGGAGAGAGAGCGATTCACAATGGATGAAGGCCTGTCTGATGCAGTAACGGAAGTCTTTATCCGCTATTATAATCAGGGCTTGATTTATCGAGGGGAAAGAATAATCAACTGGTGTCCGCACTGTCTGACATCCATCTCGGATGCAGAAGTCGAGTTCGAAGAACAGGACGGATTCTTCTGGCATTTGAAGTACCCGCTTTCCGATGGTTCAGGTGAACTCATACTTGCTACTACAAGACCGGAAACACTTCTGGGAGATACTGCGGTTGCCGTGCATCCGGAAGATGAGAGATATTCCCATTTAATCGGCAAAACAGTTATTCTTCCGCTAGTCGGCAAAGAGATTCCGATCATCGCTGATACATATGTTGAGAAAGATTTCGGAACCGGTGTTGTGAAAATCACACCGGCACATGACCCCAACGACTTTGAAGTAGGACTCAGGCATAATCTTCCTGTTGTAACCATCCTGACCGAAGACGCTCATATGAATGAAAATGCCGGGGTTTATGCAGGACTTGACCGATACGAAGCAAGAAAAAGGATCGTGGCTGATCTGGACGGACAGGGATTTCTATTGAAAACTGAACCTCATAAGCATAACGTGGGAACATGTTACCGCTGTAAGACGACGGTCGAGCCCCGTGTTTCATTCCAGTGGTTTGTCCGTATGAAGCCGCTTGCGGAGCCTGCGATTGCTGCCGTCAGAAGCGGGGAGACCAAATTTGTTCCGGAGCGTTTTGACAAAACCTACTTTAACTGGATGGAAAATATCCGTGACTGGTGTATTTCCCGTCAGCTGTGGTGGGGACACAGAATTCCGGCCTATTATTGTCAGGACTGCGGAGAAATTACCGTTGCAGTACCGGCACCGGAAAAATGTTCGAAATGCAAAAGCACACATCTCAAGCAGGATCCGGATACGCTTGATACATGGTTTTCATCGGCGCTCTGGCCATTTTCCACTTTGGGCTGGCCTGAAAAGACAGAAGAGCTCGCATACTGGTATCCGACAAGTGTGCTTGTGACAGGATATGACATTATTTTCTTCTGGGTAGCCAGAATGATATTCTCCGGATTAGCCTGTATGGATAAGATTCCGTTTGAACACGTGCTCATTCACGGAATAATCCGTGATCCTCAGGGAAGAAAAATGAGCAAATCTTTAGGCAACGGCATTGACCCCCTTGTTCTTGTTGACAAGTACGGCGCAGACTCCCTTCGTTTTGCACTGGTTAATGGAAACGCACCCGGTAACGATCAACGATTCCAGGAAGAAAAAATCGAAGCAGGACGTAACTTTACCAATAAGATCTGGAACGCTATGCGGTTTGTACTGATGAACTGTGAGGATGAACTTTCGTTTGAGAATGTTGACCGCGCACGCTTCACCATCGAAGATAAATGGATTCTATCCCGTCTGAATGCGGTTGTTAAAGAGGTGACGGCCAATCTTGACCGTTTTGAATTCGGTGTTGCAGTTTCCAAAATTTATAGTTTCCTGTGGGAAGAATATTGTGACTGGTATATTGAAATTGCCAAGGCACGTCTCTATGATAAGGACTCTGAAACAAGACTGGAAGCGCAGTTTGTACTGAATGATGTTCTTGCCAGGGCAATGCAGCTTCTTCATCCCTTCATGCCGTTTCTTACGGAAGAGGTATACAGCTGCCTGGTTCTTGACTGTCGTGCCGACTCAATTATGATTTCCAACTGGCCCAAAGCTAATTCGGCAGATGAGTTCCCTGTTCAGGAGCAGCAAATGGAGCTCCTCATGGACGCTGTTCGTGCGATTCGAAATGTTCGTGTCAATATGGGCGTTGCCCCATCCAGAAAAGCAAGTATCATACTTGTGACCGTCGATGCCTCCGTAGCGGATATGTTTGTCAGCGGCAAAGGATTCCTGGAACGCCTGGCCAGCGTGAGCGGCCTTGAAATAAGGCAAACAAAGGAAAATATTCCGTCAACTGCAGTAGCCGCAGTCTTCGGCGGCGGAGAGATCTATATTCCTCTCGAGGATTTAATAGACATTGATAAAGAGCTGGAACGCCTTGATAAAGAGATGGTAAATCTCAAAAGGGAACTTGACAGGGTAGGGGGCAAACTCTCTAATGAGACTTTTGTCGGCAAAGCACCGGAGAAAGTTATCATTGCTGAGCGCGAAAAGCAGGTCAGGTATCAGGAAATGTACAAAAACATTCAGGAGCGTATTGATCTGCTCAAATAAATAAAAAAACAGGAGGAAAGCAGATGACTGACGAGGTTTCTTCCGATACATTCAACACGAAAAAGGCGGATGACCCGACGACCGGGGAGCAAGGTCAGGAAAGTATCACGATATCTCAGGATAATTTGCCAAAAGATACGGTGCACTGTTATCCGGCACGTAAATCGTTGATCTTTCGCCGCCGTATCATTTCCGGTATTCTGGGTCTGGGTTTCATTGCGCTGACAGCATTCTTCCTAATGCCGGAATCCAGAAGTCTTGGACTCGCAGGGTTTTCGGCGGCAGGTGTTATCATTTGCCTTTTGGTGTTTGTCCAATCGGTTTTGATAGCATCATACAGGGTTGCGCTGGATTACGGCAAAAAAGAGGTCGTTCTTCGTTATCAATTTCAAAAGATCCGTATTCCTTTTGACGATTTTGACACACGCGAAGGAAAACCGGACCGTGCACAGGAAATGATGCCGTTATTAAATATGAAAGCTGCTAAAGAAGTGGTCAGGTATCTGATCCTCGACAATGTTCGCGACTCGGCCTGTTATCAGACAACTTCAAAGGATCTGTCAGGCCCGAAAGACTTTAATCAGCTCAAAATGGAAGCTGAAAATATCAGGGATGTTTTCCGGGGCAAACCGGATGCTCCGAAAAAACCGGAATTGGAAGAAGACGAAATGATGAGAATTATTAACTCGGCACGAGCGGATAAGCCAAAAAACATTGACGGATAGGGTACAAAAATCATACAATGTATTGGGTGCAGACGAACGGGTTTGCACATACGTCATTCAAAGGAGTGAATTATTATGCCATTAGTAACAACAACAGAAATGTTCAGGAAGGCTTATGAGGGCGGTTATGCTATCGGTGCTTTCAATGTCAACAACATGGAAATCATTCAGGGAATTACAGAAGCAGGCAAGGCTCTTAACGCGCCGCTTATCCTTCAGGTTTCTTCCGGTGCGCGTAAGTACGCAAATCACACATACCTTGTTAAGCTTGTAGAGGCGGCTGTCATTGAGACCGACCTTCCTATCGCTCTTCATCTTGATCACGGAGACACATTTGAGCTCTGCAAGAGCTGCATCGACGGCGGATTTACTTCTGTTATGATCGATGGATCACACCATGGATATGAAGAGAATGTCAAACTGACAAAGCAGGTAGTTGAATATGCTCATGCACACGGCGTTGTCGTGGAAGCTGAGCTTGGGCAACTTGCGGGTATTGAGGATGCTGTCAACGTTACTGCTGAGAACGCTTCCTACACAGACCCTGCACAGGTTCAGGACTTTGTAACGCGTACAGGATGTGATTCCCTGGCAATTGCTATCGGTACTTCACATGGCGCTTTCAAATTCAAGCCCGGCACAAAACCGCAGCTTCGTTTCGATATTCTTGAAAAAGTCGAGCTGCTTCTTCCGGGTTTCCCGATCGTTCTTCACGGTGCATCTTCAGTAGTTCCGGAGTTTGTTAAGATGATCAATGATAACGGCGGAAATATGCCTGATGCAATCGGTATTCCTGAAGAAATGCTTCGTCAGGCTGCCAAAATGTCTGTCTGCAAGATCAACATTGATTCTGATATCCGTCTTGCGATGACCGGAACAATCCGTAAGTATTTCAACGATAACCCTTCGCACTTTGATCCTCGCCAGTATCTTGCGCCTGCACGTACTGCTGTTAAGGATATGGTTGCGCATAAGATTCATACAGTTCTTGGCTGCGAAGGCAAGGCATAATTTTATATACAATATTAATCTGTATTTAGACAAAAGGCATTTCATTTCATGGAGTGCCTTTTGTTTTTCTTATACTTTCTATGATATAATTAATATGCATTTTGTGCGCGATACAATATGGTATTGTCTGCAAGTTGTCAGCTTGCAGACAGAAATGCAAAGATAGCTGGACGAAAGTATTTTAAGTGCATTATCGGGAGAAGGATATGAAAAAAAGAGGCAGTGATGATTTTCCATTTGATGATCTTGCAGGTCCGCGAAAATCACCGTGGAATGATTCCGGCGAGCAACCGGAAATAAAATATGATAATATTCCTGCCCAAAAACCTGAGTCCTACAGGCCGGCAGGCAGTATTCCGGTGCAGCCATCAGTAACGCAGCGGCCTGTATCGGGAGTCTCCCAGAACGAACAGCAGAGACCGCAGAAGATTCAAAATCCGGCATATCTGCAACAGACACAGCCTGTTCGAACTCCGGAATACCAGCAAAGTGCTGCCCGGAATGGCGGCAATATTTATGAGAAGGAATCACGCGACAGTGCACGAGTGAATCAGGGTACTTCGATTCCAGAGCATGAGCTGCGTACTCCGCGTCCCAGAACACTCAATCGTCAGATTCAAATATTGACGTTCATTTCAGTGATATTATTTGTTATCGTTCTTCTCCTTGGTTATTTTGCTTTTTTTACCGGTAAGAAGGATTCATCAGCTTCATCAGCTTCATCAGCTTCATCAGCTTCATCAGCTTCATCAGCTTCATCAGCTTCATCAGCGACGGCTATTTTAACAGCCGCTACTGTGGCCGGATCACAGGGAGTCGTAGTTTCCGTCACACCGGCCGGGTCTGAAGCGGCAGCAACTCCGACAATTGCAGCGGATATATCCGTAACACCTGTATCAACGGTCAGTAATGATCCGAATTCCTTAGCCAATCTTCCGCCCTCAAAAGAACATCCCGTTATTGCCCTGACTTTCGACGATGGACCGTCAAATACCTTAACTCCAAAATTGTTGGACATTTTGGAAGGCAAGGGTGTGCATGTTACTTTTTTTATGCTCGGCCAAATGGTTATAGATGCAGATCCGGCTATTTTGAAGCGTATGGCGGCAGACGGGGATGAACTGGGAAATCATTCCTATGATCATTCAATTTATACGAAATTGACTGAGGCTCAAATCCGCGAACAGCTCACCAAAACCAATGATGCCATTTTTGCAGCTGCCGGGGTATACCCAACGGTCATGCGCCCTCCGACGGGCGGCAGTAATGCAACTGTTCTGGCTATTTCAAAAGATATGAACCTTCCTGTTGTGAACTGGTCATATGAGAGCTGCCCGCAGGACTGGCTGAAAGCAAACCAGAATCCTGCATTTATCTCACAATATGTAATTGATAATGCTGCAAATGGACATATTGTTCTATTGCATGATATACATGCCACAACAGTCGACTCGATTGCTGCAATGATTGACGGACTTACTGCCAAAGGTTACCGTTTTGCGACTGTGTCGGAGCTTCTTGCTGCACAGCCAAAAGGGGAAGAGACAGGCGTCCTTTATTGCTACGGAACTTTTTAACAGGGGGCTGACTCACTCTTCATCATCTTCTGACAGGTTGATGTATTCGTCATAGACCGAAGACAATTTTTCCGCATTTGTCGCATATTCTGCATATTCTTCCGGACGCGTGTCTTTTGAAAAAGACGATTCCATTTCTTTTTGCATGTTTTCTAATTCTTCAATTTCTTTTTCAAGCGCCCTGAGGCGTTCTTTTCGAAGGGCTGCATCACGGCGTTCTTTGGTGCGGTTTGTGCCCCTTGATGAATATTTTGTTTCAGGCTGAATCTCGGGTGAATTTTGGCGCCTGGCTTTTTCGGGCATGGCCGGCTTTGCTTGCTGGCGTACCAACGCTGCTTTTTCGGCTGAGCGGTACTGCGAGAAACTCTCATACAGCAGTACCTGACTGTCAATAAATCCAAAAACACCCTTAGAGCATTTGTCGATAAAATAACGGTCATGACTGACGGCAAGGACAGCTCCTGTGTATTCGGCCAGAGCACCCTCAAGAATTTCACGTGACTGTATATCCAGATGGTTTGTCGGTTCATCCAGAAAAAGAATGTCAGGACTCTCCTGTAAAAGGCAGCAAAGATAGAGACGCGACCGCTCGCCGCCCGAAAGAACGTTGATTTTTTTGTATACATCTATTTCACGAAATCCGAACCGGGCAAGAAGATTTCGCGCCTGCGTCTCGGCAAGTTCCGTGCGTGTGAAAAGCTCATCGAGTACTGCACGTTCTTCGTCGACAAATGGAATAAACTGACCCATGTATCCGCATTCGGCCTGTGACGAAATCAGCACATCACCGTCAAACTCAGCAACCTGACCCAATAGGATGGAGAGAAGCGTCGTTTTCCCGCAGCCATTTGGCCCGACAAGAACAAATTTGTCGGTAGCTTTGATTTGAAAGTTTACATCTTCAAAAAGCGGCTCGCAGTCCGGGTAAGATTTACCCAGGTTTCTGGCCTGCAGAAGAATTTTATCCGGATCTCCGTCCCGCTTTTCGGGAACGAAAGTAAAGCTCATGCGCATCGGACCGCCGGAAAGCTTTCTTTTTTCTTCGGACAAGCGGTCGGAGAGCTTCGAAACGACTTTTTCCCTGGCATGATAAGCTGACATTTTGCGGTGTGAAAGCATGGTCTGGGTGACGCCGGCCTGCCTCTCAACTTCTTTTTCCAGCTGGGAAACGAGTTGGCGCTGATCGCTGATAAATTGTTCCTTTTGCGTGCAATAGGCAGTATAGTTGCCTTTGTATGATTTGATCTGGCCGTTTTCGAGTTCAATCACATTGGATGCGGTCCGGTCTATAAAATACCGGTCATGTGAAATTAGCAGGACGGCACCGCTATATTTTTGAAGATATTCCTCAAGCCATTCCATCGCCTGTGTATCGAGATGATTGGTCGGTTCGTCAAGAAGAAGGAGGTCGGGGCGCTGCACGATAAGGCGGGCAAGGGAAACACGCATCCGTTCGCCTCCTGAAAGGGATGTGACAGGACGTAAAAGATCATCTGACGTAAGACCAAGTCCTGCAAGTACTTCGCGCATGCGCTGTTCAAAGTCGTACCCGCCGCACGCTTCATAGCGTGCAGTGATTTTGGCATATTTTTCAAGAAGGGAAGTCATATCCTGACGGGTGGGGTCTGAAAGTTGATGTTCGAGATTTGCCATCTCATCTTCGAGTTCAAGAATTTCACGGCTCTTCAGAGCATTATCCCCTGCGTCCTGATCTTCAAAATTTTGTGACAGATATCCGATGATTACATGGCTGTGCTGTATGATGCATCCATCGTCCGGGGGCACCTTTCCTTCGATCATACGAAAGAGAGTGGTTTTACCGGCACCGTTACTTCCGATAAGTGCCATGCGGTCGCCGGCGTCAACGGTAAACGAGACGCGATCGAGAAGTTTTCGGCTGTGATAGGTTTTTGATACCTGTTGGACGCTTAGTAGTGGCATTTTGTCCTCCAAAAAGGGTTTCGGGGACTATTATAGCAGAAAACAGTAAGAAAATAATGGGCTCATGTTCTTGTGCCTTTGCCAGTATACCAGTATTCTGAGAATACAATTAACACTAAGCCGGAGATGGACAGGCTTTTCCGATATCATCAGCCTGCTAATCTTTATGAAGTACATTTGAAAGAAAGGAATGATCCATGACAGCTAATATGACAAAAAGACCAGCTTCCGTCGAGATACTCGACACAACTTTGCGCGACGGCGCGCAGGCAGAGGGGATTTCTTTCTCTGTAAATGATAAATTCGCCGTTTATGAGGCTCTTTCGAATATTGGTGTGAAATATGTGGAAGCAGGAAATCCCGGCAGTAACCCGAAGGACAGGGAATTTTTTGGATCCTTTATACAAAAGACCGGAACAGGTACCCGGCTCTGTGCTTTCGGAAGCACAAAAAGAAAAGATAAGTCTTGTGAAGAGGATGTTCAGATTCAGTCGCTTCTTTCTGCAGGGACCAAAACAGTAGTGATTTTCGGGAAAGTATGGGCCTTGGAAGTAAGTGAGATACTGCGTGCTTCACCCGAAGAAAATATCAGCATGATCGCTGAAACGGTTGCTTATTTTGTGGAACGCGGCATAGAAGTTATTTTTGATGCGGAGCATTATTTTGAAGCTGCCAAGGATAATAAGGAATATGCGCAGACATGCCTTTTGGCAGCACAGAACGCAGGAGCTGCCTGTGTGTGCCTTTGTGATACAAACGGAGCAACTATGCCGGAACAGGTATCATATCATGTAACAGAAGTTGTCTGCCTGATGGATCCGGATCGGTGCAAAGTGGGAATTCATTGCCACAACGACTCGGGTGTTGCCGTATCCAATACTCTTACGGCAGTTCTGGCCGGTGCCAGCCACGTTCAGGGGACTTTCAACGGAATCGGAGAGCGGTGCGGCAATGCCAATCTCTCGACGATTATTCCGAATCTTCAGTTCAAATATGGAATCAATTGCATTCCGCCTGAAAAAATGGACCTTCTTACTCCGCTTGCACGTAAAATCGCAGATATCGAAAATATGAGTTTGCCAGGAAGCGCCCCATATGTCGGCGTATCTGCTTTTGCACATAAAGCAGGTATGCATGTTGATGCTATCAAAAAAAATGCGAGCACCTTTGAGCATGTCTCGCCGGAGTCTGTCGGGAATTCAAGAAGACTTCTCGTCTCCGAAATTGCCGGTAAAGCAGCTATTCTTGAGCTGATCAGGAGAATACAGCCGAACATTGATAAGGCATCCCCTGAAGTTGAGCTTGTACTTGGACGCGTCAAGCAGCTCGAACATGACGGCTACAGTTTCGAAGGCGCAGAAGCATCACAGGAGCTTCTGGTTTGCCGCGAACTTGGACTGTACAAACCGTTTTTTGATCTCGAACGCATCACTGTCAACTCCGAATATCCGCATCAGGGTGACCTGTCGGCTTCTTCATTTATTAAAATTCATGTTGACGGTAAAGTCGAAGTCACGGCGGAAGAAGGCGACGGACCTATTAATGCTATTGATAAGGCGCTTCGAAAAGCGATGGAAGTTTTCTATCCCGAGCTCAAAAAGACGCGCTTGTCCGACTATAAGGTCCGTGTCCTGAACAGGCACGCAACGGCTTCCCGTGTACGCGTCCTGATCGAGACGACTGACGGTGCCCGCACCTGGCGCACAGTCGGTGTTTCAACCGACATTATCACTGCATCATACCAGGCACTTGTGGACTCGCTGGAGTATCCGCTCATGCTGGCCCGTCTTAAAAATATCTGAGGACTGTTTTTTGATTTCTGCAAGTTTCCTGAACTGTTGTGCGGAATTATCCCCGCTGAAATTTGTGTATATTATAGGAGGTAATGCCATGGGAATGACAATGACACAGAAAATACTGGCCCGGCATGCAGGTCTGGACACTTTAGAGCCCGGACAGCTTATCGAGGCAAAATTGGATCTTGTTCTTGGAAATGATGTGACTACACCACCCGCAATTGATGTATTTGCCCAGACCTGTGCCTGCGGTGTTTTTGACAAAAACAAGGTCGTTCTGGTTCCGGACCATTTTACTCCGAACAAGGATATCAAATCGGCAGATAACTGCAAAAAAATCAGGGAGTTTGCCAAAACACAGGGACTTGAACACTATTATGAGATCGGCGATCCCCAGATGGGCGTGGAACACGTTATATTACCGGAGAACGGGCTCGTGGCCCCCGGTGACGTAATCATCGGAGCCGATTCGCACACCTGCACATATGGGGCCCTCGGCGCTTTTGCGACGGGAGTCGGGTCGACGGATCTGGCCTGCGCTATGGCAACAGGACAGACCTGGTTTCGCGTTCCGGAAGCGATCCGTTTCAACCTTACGGGCGAATTACCCCTTAATATCACAAGCAAGGACCTCATTTTATATATTATTGGTATGATCGGAGTTGACGGTGCCCTGTATGAGTCGATGGAATTTACAGGCCCGGGTGTCGATACGCTTGCGATGTCTGACCGGCTGACCATCTGCAACATGGCTATCGAGGCTGGCGGCAAAAACGGAATTTTCCCGGTGGACCAGAAGACGCTGGATTATCTTGCGAAATTTGCACCGGAGCGTTTTGCCGATCATTCCTATACAGCATTTTCAGCAGATGAAGACGCTGTATATGAAAGAACCTATGACATTGATCTTGCCAGCGTTCCGATGACTGTTTCTTTCCCGCATCTTCCGGAAAACACCAGGACAGTCGGAACCTTTCCTGAGGTTGTAATAGATCAGGTTGTTATCGGTTCATGTACAAACGGACGCCTCGAAGATTTGCGTGTTGCAGCCCGGTTTTTCAAAGGAAAAACAGTTAAAAAGGGAGTTCGCTGCATAATCCTCCCGGGATCTCAGCGTGTGTGGAAAGAAGCCCTGAAGGAAGGCCTTCTGGAGGTTTTTGCAGATTCGAACTGTGTTGTCTCGGCGGCAACATGCGGACCCTGCCTCGGCGGACATATGGGCATTCTTGCAAAGGGTGAGCGGTGTGTCTCCACGACCAACCGCAATTTCGTCGGCCGTATGGGACACCCCGAATCCGAGGTGTATCTCTCAAGTGTGCCGGTTGCTGTTGCTTCTGCAATTTTTGGACGTATCGCAAGCCCATTTGAACTGGACTGACCGCAGCTAGTTACTATCAGTAAGAGCAGGAGGAAAAGAGTATGTTTGCAAAAGGAAACGTTTTCAAGTACGGGGCGAATGTTGACACAGATGTTATTATTCCCGCACGTTATCTCAATACATCCGATCCGAAAGAATTGGCTGCGCACTGTATGGAAGACATTGACACGACTTTTGTCAGTCGGGTACAGCCCGGAGACATCATTGTAGGCGGCCCGAATTTCGGGTGCGGTTCTTCCCGTGAGCATGCGCCGATTGCCATTAAGGCAAGCGGGATTTCATGCGTAATTGCCCCGTCATTCGCACGTATTTTCTACCGCAACGCAATCAATATGGGACTTGCCATAATGGAGTCGAAGGAAGCCTCTGAGGCAATCGGGGACGGCGACAGTATCGAGGTCGATTTTGAAACAGGAAAAATTAATGACATTACCACAGGGCAGACCTTTACTGCGAAGCCTTTTCCTGAATTTATCCGCAAAATCATTGCCGCGGACGGACTGGTTGGTTATATTTCACAGAAATAGGCAATTCATACCCAGCATAAAGAACCGCACAAAATATCATACGGGACGTAAATACAGCGATCCGTACAGGAGGACGTAAAAATGGGATCTTATAATATTGCAGTTATTCCGGGAGACGGCATCGGACCGGAAGTCACAAATATGACTTGTGAGGTCCTGGAAGTGATCGCGCAAAAATACAGTCACACCTTTCATTTTAAAGAGCTGCTCGCCGGCGGAAGCGCTATTGATGCTACGGGGGAAGCCCTTCCGGCATCTACACTGGCTGCATGCAAAAAAAGTGATGCTGTTCTTTTAGGTGCTGTAGGCGGCCCGAAATGGGATACACTTCCGGGAAATCAACGCCCGGAACAGGCACTCTTAGGACTTCGTGCAGGCCTTGGCCTCTACGCCAACCTTCGTCCCGCCGTACTTCACAAAGAACTGTCCGAGGCCTGCCCGCTTAAGGACAGCTTTGTGGCTGATGGAATAGATATCATGATTGTCCGCGAACTGACGGGCGGCATCTATTTTGGCGACCGGGGCAGAAGAGACGGTGGGAAAACATCGGACGGGAAGCCTAAAGGACTGGAAGCGTATGATACGGAGAGTTACAGTGAAATCGAGATCGAGCGCATTGTACGTGTAGGGTTTGATTTGGCAATGGGAAGAAAGAAAAAAGTTGTCAGTGTTGATAAGGCGAATATTCTTGAAAGTTCGCGCCTCTGGAGAGAGGTAACGGATCGAATTGCCGGGGAATATCCCGAAATTGAACTGTCTTATATGTATGTGGATAATGCATCCATGCAGCTTGTAAGACATCCTGGTGATTTTGATGTTATGATTACAACAAACATGTTCGGCGATATCCTGTCGGACGAGGCGGGAATGATTACCGGTTCAATCGGCATGCTGCCTTCCGCATCCCTCGGCGTACCCGGCAAACCCGGTATGTACGAGCCTGTGCACGGCACAGCTCCGGATATAGCCGGACAGAATAAAGCAAATCCGTTGGCGACAATACTTTCCGCTGCAATGATGCTGCGCTGGTCTTTCTCTCTGGCAAAAGAAGCAGATGCAATCGAAGCAGCTGTTGCCAAGGTCCTTTCACAGGGATACCGGACAATAGACATTGCCTATTCGGATGATCTGGTTGTTCTGGGCACAAAGGAAATGACTGCAAAGGTTATAGAGTCAATTGTATAATGCCCATCAATAGGTCAAAAGGGAACGATCTTACAGAGAGTGCGAGGCTTTCTTTCACTCTATCTTTCACAGCAGAACGCCTGTCCTAACGGCAGGCGCAAAGAGAAACGCAGGTGGCATTATGAAAAATGAACGCAGTGGACAGATGACAAAAGACTCGAGCCGAGCAGCACACAGGTCGCTTTTTTATGCGCTGGGCCTGACTCCTGAAGAATTAAAACGCCCGATGATCGGAGTGGTCAATTCTTTTTCAGAACTGATTCCCGGACATATGCATCTTCGTGAGCTGGCTCAATGCGTCAAGGACGGCATTCGTATGGCTGGCGGAGTACCTTTTGAGTTTCCTGCCATCGGTGTCTGTGACGGCACTGCAATGAATCATGTCGGAATGAAATACTCCCTGGTCAGCCGGGACGTAATTGCAGATTCATGTGAACTGGTATTGATGGCACATCCTTTGGATGCAGTTGTATTTATACCGAGCTGCGACAAAGTCGTACCCGGTATGCTAATGGCAGCCGCCCGACTGAATATTCCTGCGATATTTATTTCAGGAGGCCCCATGCTTCCCGGAAACTATCATGGGCAGAGAATCGGATTGTCTGATATGTTCGAAGCATCAGGAAAGTATGCAGCCGGAAAAATGACTGCTGAAGAATTATCGGAAATGGAAATGGCGTGCTGTCCGACTTGCGGAAGCTGTTCGGGTATGTATACAGCGAACACAATGAATTGCATAACGGAAGCACTTGGTATGGCTCTTCCCGGCAACGGAACGATCCCTGCAGTGTTCTCAGCAAGACGCCGTCTTGCCAAAGAGACCGGGATGAAGATCATGACGCTGCTTGAGGAAGGTAAAACCGTCAGGGATATTATGACCAAAGACGCAATTTTCAATGCACTGCGCGTAGATATGGCACTAGGTGGTTCGACCAACAGTGTACTGCATCTTCTGGCAATTTCAAGAGAGGCTGGATATGCACTTACGATGGAGGATATTTCACATATTACAGATACGACGCCGCAGCTCAGCAAACTGAACCCTGCAAGTTCTGTATTTATTACGGACTTGAACGAAGTAGGCGGTATTACCCCGGTTCTTGCCGAATTGGCAAAAACAGGACTTCTTTCAATAAAGAACCCTTCTGTAGACGGATCGATTGAAGAACGTATAAAAGGAAATCCGGGAGCAGACGGAAGAGTCATCGCATCGGTTGAAGATCCGATTGCAAAAGACGGAGGACTGGCCGTTCTCAGAGGAAATCTTGCTCCGGAATGTGCCATTGTCAAGAAGGGTGCCGTTCTTCCGGAAATGATGGTTCATCAGGGTCCTGCCCGTGTGTACAACTCGGAAGAGGAAGCAACCAAAGCCATATTTGCCGGCGAAATCAATCCCGGTGATGTCATTGTTATTCGTTTTGAAGGACCTAAAGGCGGCCCCGGAATGAGGGAAATGCTGACCCCGACCTCTGCAGTTGCAGGCATGGGACTCGATACTAGCGTTGCACTTATAACGGACGGACGTTTTTCGGGAGCCACAAGGGGATCCGCAGTCGGACATGTATGCCCCGAGGCCGCTGTTGGCGGACCTCTCGCATATGTAGAGAATGGAGATCTTATTTCCATTAACATTCCGGACCGCACACTCACACTTAATGTTGACGAGCAAATACTGGCCCTGAGAAAACCCGCGACTATCCCGGATCGTCAGCTGACCGGCATTCTTGCACGGTATGAGGATCTGGCGGATTCAGCGGCAAATGGTGCCAGCATGAACCATGTAAAAATCTGCCGGATATAAGATATGACGGAATTTGATCATTCTGTGTGAATCAGAAAAGATAGGGCGACAGCCTTGGATCAGAATAGGATACAGGTGAAGAGTATGAATGGTGCAGAGACGATTGTTGCTTTTTTAAAAGGTAAGGGAGTTAACCCTGCTTTCGGATATCCGGGAGGACCGATTCTGGTTCTCTACGATGCCATCTACCAGGCCGACTTTCCCCATATTCTTACAAGACACGAGCAGGGGGCTGTCCATGCGGCAGAGGGTTATGCCAAGGTTACCGGGAGACCCGGTGTCGTAATTGCGACGTCCGGACCCGGTGCGACGAATCTTGTCACAGGAATTGCAGATGCTTTTCTTGATTCCGTACCGCTATTTGCTATAACAGGTGCCGTTGCACGCAACTGTACAGGCAAAGATGCTTTTCAGGAAGCAGATATCACGGGTATTACACAGCCAATCACAAAATATAACTATCTGGTTATGGATCCGGCTGAACTCCTGCCGACACTTGAAGAAGCATGGAACCTTACAACGGACGGCAGGCCCGGTCCGGTACTTGTAAACGTACCCAAAGATATTCTTGCAGCGCAGATACCGGAAAATCCGCCGTCTACAGTAAGTGTCATGAGGCATCGGCCTCCGAGAAAAAAGATTGAAACACAGGTTGATTCCGTGTTTGAGGCACTTGAACGAGCAAGGCGCCCGCTTCTTTTACTGGGCGGAGGAGTGATTATTTCAGACGGAGCCAGTGCATTGATGCAGAAATTTGCAGAAGCGACCGGTATTCCGGTTGCAACCTCCATGATGGCAAAGGGCGTTATCGCAGAAAATCACCCGCAGTATCTTGGTATGGTCGGCATGCACGGCACGCCGCAGGCCAACTCAGCCATTGGAAACTGTGATCTTCTGCTTGCTGTCGGCTGCCGTTTTTCGGACCGTATTATCGGTGATCCCGACAAGTACAATCAGAACAAGACACGGGAAATCATTCATGTTGACATCGATCCTGCTGAAATCGGCAAAAACATTCGTCCCACTGTCGAAATTGAAGACGATGCAGCTAACTTTTTTGCACACGTTCTCAGACACATGCCGGCATACGACTTCATGTCGGCTTGGTCCGAATGGATATCAAAAATGCAGGCAAAAGCAGTGCGTTTTCATGAACTCACAAGTGAACTTGTAATGCTCAATGATAAACTCCTGCCCGAAGCAGTTGTACACGAGATATCGGAGGCCTACATAGGCAAAAATCCAATTCTTGTAACAGATGTTGGACAGCATCAGATGTTTGCTTCCCAGTACTTTTCAATCGAATCGCCGCGTTCTTTCCTGACATCGGGAGGCCTTGGAACAATGGGTTTCGGCCTTCCTGCAGCAATAGGGGCAGCCATAGCGGCACCTGACCGGCCGGTTGTTTTATTCGTCGGCGACGGCGGTATTCAGATGACCATTCAGGAATTCGGAACGCTGCAAAATCTCGGACTCAACGTCAAAGTTATTATTATGGATAACCAGCAGCTCGGCATGGTCCGGCAGTGGCAGCAGCTTTTCTTCGGAAAAAGATACAGTCATTCAATTCTGGACAATAATCCGAATTTCATTCAGATCGCTGATGCATACGGTATACAAGGCGGACGGGCAACCAATGCACTGGAATTCAGGGATAACCTTGCAAAAATGCTTTCCACTGAAGAACCGTACGTGTTCCATGTTATTCTTGATGCTGAAGAATTGGTTTATCCGATGATACCTCCGGGGAAGAATCCGGAAGATATAATCATGCCGGGGATGTGATGCCATTTGCTCGCGCTGGACGCGGGGCTTTCGCCCCGCTAAAGCGCGCTCACAAACGGCATCACATCCCTCGTGGGGCGCTGCGCGCCCGAGGAATGGCGCTCCGCTAAAGCGTTCGCGGAATGACGCTCCGCTAACGCGTTCGCGCAAGGAATGAGATATAGTTCCTTAGCACCCGCAGGGTGCTTTCACAGTGAGTGGACCTATTACTTGAGCTTGGCTTACGCAGGCGTAAGCCGAGGACATCAGTTTCCTTAGCACCCGCAGGGTGCTTCTACAGTGAGCGGACCTATTACTCGAGCGACCTTACGCAGGCGTAAGCCGAGGACATGGGAGCGAAAGTAATAGGTCCGCTCACCGGACAGGGGGAGCGACACAGATATCCTTTCTCACTGTGGCATGATGTTGTATAATTGAGGCGGGTTACAGTTTACAATTTATCGGAAGGAGTAAAAACATGTTATTTGCATGTGATATCGGAAACACCAATATTTCATTTGGTGTTTTTGACGGAGATACCATGGTGTTTGACTCGAAAATTGCTGCATCCTATGAGAAGAGCGTTGATGAATATGCGATTCTTATAAGCGGTGTTTTTGCAATGTACCATGTAGCTTTATCTGCGATTGACGGTGCAATCATTTCTTCCGTTGTCAGACCGCTCAATTCTACTTTTAGCCATGCGGTTGAGAAGATTACTCTGATAAAACCATTACTTGTTGGTCCAGGAGTTAAGAGCGGATTAAACATTAAAACCGACATTCCCTCTCAGATGGGTGCGGATATTGTTGCGAATGCAGTTGCTGCAGCTTCCCTTGAGAAATGCCCGATGGTTATTTTGGATCTTGGCACAGCTACGACACTTACTGGAATCAATGGACTCGGGGAACTATGCGGTGTGCTGATCTACCCCGGTGTCCGTTCTTCTCTGGATGCATTATCCGCACAGGCAGCAGAACTTCCACGCATTTCCCTGGATAAACCCAAGGTTTTACTCGGCAAAAATACCATTGATTCCATGGTAAGCGGTAGTGTATACGGTAATGCATCCATGATTGACGGTTTACTTGACCGCATTGCAGAAGAGTGGGGGACAAAAGAACTGACAGTAATTGCAACAGGCGGACTCGCTGATGTAATTCTGCCGTATTGCAGGAGCGGACATAAAATTCACGCAGAGCCAAACCTTACCCTTCTTGGTTTGAAGAAGATCTATGACGTAAACTATCGTCATAAAACATGATATAGAAGCGATATCGCTTTTATAAATAGAATCACAGAGCGTTGCACTTATGAATATGAGGCGACAGCAAAAGGAGCGAAGACTATGAACACACAACCGGATTTCAATTCAATCTCAAAATCACAAAAGCAGAATCCCCCGTTGCCTGATCCGAAAACAACCACACAAGCAACCACACAAACAACTACAAAACCAATCAAGAAAACAAATGAAAAAACACTGCGGATGGTACAGACGGCCGTACTTGCAGCAATTCTCATTGTCATGGCGTTCACACCTCTCGGTTATCTGAAAATCGGCACGATTTCCATTACGTTTCTTTCCATTCCGGTAGTTATCGGCGCAATTATGATTGGGCCTGCATGCGGCGCTATACTTGGCGGTGTGTTTGGAATCACCAGTTTTATACAGTGCTTCGGCATGGATTTGTTTGGAACGACTCTTTTGGGGATCAATCCAATATTCACTTTTTTAATGTGCATGGTTCCGCGCATACTGATGGGAATATTTGTTGGACTCATTTTCCGGGCTTTATCAAAAATTGATAAAACAAAAATCTGGTCCTTTGCCGTGGCTTCACTCAGTGGTGCCGTCATCAATACGGTGCTCTTTGTCGGCGCTTTGATTCTATTCTTTGGTACATCTGAATATATTCAGGGATTCGGTAAAAATTTTCTGGCAATTTTGAGTGTGCTTATTACAATTAATGCTGTAATTGAAGCGGCTGTATGCATGGTAGCCGGCACAGCAATCACAAAGGCACTCTCCAAAACAATGAAAAAATCATAATGCAGCAGCTGCCCATAATTTGTTAGCCAAAGATAACCGTGGAGATGCGCAAAAGAAGCGCAGTTTTCAGCGAACAGTTAAAGATGTGAAAATCACTTTGTGATAAGAAATAGGACCTGTGTGCGTTCTCACACGCGGCTTCCAAAGGGCTTCGGCCCGGGAAAGTGCGGAGAATGTACATAGGTCCTTTATTCAAAGATAAAATTTCAATTATTCTGCTTCCGGTTCCTGTTCTTTAAGCCTCGGGACCGGTGTCGGCCTGTTGAAACGGTCCATTGCTACGAATGTGAGATGTGCGACATTAACTTCTTCCCTGGCTCCGCTTAAGTCTTCGACATAGGTCGTAATTTTAACTTTTATGGATGTTCTGCCGACATGCTCCACTTCTGCCGTTAGAAGAAGTGTTGAGTTAAGCTGTGCGGGAGCCTTAAATGACAAATTATCTATCGCAACAGTGGTTACCTCGGTGCCTGCGTGACGACGGGCACATATGGCGCCTATGGTGTCAATCATCTGCATCAGGGAGCCTCCGAAAAGCCGCCCGGTTCCATTGGTATGTCTGTACATTACAATTTCAACATGCTCCGTGTACGAATCTTTTCGGGAACGAACGCGCGAAAACCTTGATTCTTCCTGTTGTGACAATTCTTCGAGCAGGTCGTTTAAACGTCCCTCTATGGCCTCTTTGGAAGCCTTAATATTTTCACCGGAGGCGGGAAAAGACGGATTTGATATATTATTCATAAATTTTCCTCCTGGATAGACTATGGATACTTTTTCCCGTTCATTATATCAGACACTGCGATTGACGGGACATTTGGAAGGAAGATGACGTTTCGCGGCCTGATAGATATATTTATTCGTGTAAAAATCAAATCAAAGGTTCAGGAAGGCACTTCCCGTTGTATAATTAAAAGAACCTGACATATTTACCTGCATTTAGGGAGTATAACCAATATGCCAAAAAAACGTACAATAGCAATTATTGATATAGGATCCCTTTCGATTCGTCTTAAAATATTTGAGCTTGCTGTTAAGGAAAATCCGAAGGAAATTGAATCTGTCAGAAGATTCCTTTCGTTGGGAGCGGAGACGTATCGACGTGGGTTGATCGCTGCTGACCAGATTGCAGAGCTGTGTGAAATTCTTGCCGGTTTTGTCCTCAAAATGAAAGAGTATAGGATCAGTGATTCGATATGTGTTGCAACCAGTGCTTTTCGCGAAGCAAAAAACAGGGACTTTGTTGTAGAACAGATTCGTCTTCGCACGGGGATTGAGGTCAAAATACTTGATAATGCGCAGGAACGTTATTATCATAATTTAGCTGTTAAAGAATTGATGAACGGGATTGAGAAGATTATTCAGTCCGGCACCCTGATTCTTGATATTGCTGCGGGCAGTATTCAATCCACTGTATATGACAAGTCAGAGTTTGTTTTCAGTCAAAATATGCTTTTGGGATCGCTTCGTGTCAGTGAGCTTCTTTCGGACCTTGAACGTCAGACAGCACACTATGCGAGTGTACTTGAAGAGTTTATCTCACATGATCTCGAGGATTACCATGCTGTCGAGCCTAAAGGAATCAATTTTCAGAATATGATCGCTTTTGGAAGTGATATAGGTTTTATCAAAGGACTTAGCGGGTTATCACCGCGTGAGTACTGTTTTCTTCCCAGGAAACGTTTTCTGGAGACATATGATTATCTTTTGAAGACCAAGCCGGAAGACCTTATACTCTCAAGAAATATTCCGTCTGCGACAGCAAGTCTTCTGCTGCCTACCGCGCTGATTATTAAGAAAAACCTTGAATATACCGGGCTTGACGGTATTCACATGCCGGCTGCCTCACTATGTGACGGCGTCATGTATCAGTATGCATGGGAGAAAATGAATTTTTCGCTGAAGATGGATCCTGTTAATGACACGATTTCGGCCGTGCGGCACATCAGCAAGCGATATCGATACGATAAAAAACACGCCGAGCAGGTTGAAAAGAATGTGCTGACTATTTTCGACAGCACAAGGCGTCAGCATGGCATGACGGACCGGGACAGACTGCTTTTGCAGTTAGCTGCTATTATGCATGAAATCGGGAAATACATACATGTGACCAACCACAGTTCACGATCCTATCAAATAATCCATACCACGGAAATCATTGGCCTGAACAGGGATGAACGTGAAATTGTTGCATACACGGCGAGATTTTATACGCAGCCGGATTTGTTTTCAGATCGATATTTCCAATATCTTCCTGCGGATCAGCGGATTACAATCTCAAAGCTTACGGCAATTCTTCGCATGGCTGATGCAATGGACGCATCGCACAGACAGAAAATCAAGAACCTGTCAATCGTAAGTCTTGCGGACTCGCTGAGTATTAATTTTGACTGCAATGAGGACCTCACATATGAGCAATGGGCGTTTGGAATCAAAACAGATCTTTATAAGCAGGTATTTGGAGCCACACCCGTACTAAAACCGAGGAGGCAGGCGTTATGACTACAAAGAAATCCAAAGATAAAAAAGGATCAAAAGGAGCGCGGCAGGAGACTCTGCACATGCTTTCGGACAATGCAGGAATCAAGGCGGATGCAACTCGCTTTTATAATCGCGAACTGAGTTGGCTTGAGTTCAACGACCGGATTCTCTCGGAGGCAAGAGACACCAAAAACCCGCTGCTCGAGCGCGCTAAATTCCTTTCGATCACGGCATCCAACCTTGATGAATTCTACGTAGTTCGCGTAGCCTCGCTGAAGGACATGGTAAATGCACAATATTCCATGAAGGATTTTTCAGGGCTTACACCGATAGAACAACTCGAGAAAATTTCCCAAAAAATCAGACACAGTATGGCACTGCAATACTCAACCTATGCACGTTCCCTGATCCCGACACTATGGACCCACGGAATTCGAATTCTCGATTATTCAGAACTGAGTGAACAGGGAAGAGAACAGGCGGATGAATATTTCCGGTCAACACTATATCCGATTCTAACACCGATGGCGGTAGATTCTTCACGGCCTTTCCCTTTGATATATAACCGGAGAATTAACATATGTGTTTTAATTGATACAAATCATGATGCAAATTCCGGGGATCCTTCAACTGCAGGGGATGAAGTCGGCAATTATCAGTTTGCGACACTTCAGATGCCTTCGGTGGTTCCGCGCCTCTTCAAGGTTAAGCTCCCGGATGCTGTCGGGTTTCTGCCGATAGAGCAGATTATCAATGCAAATCTTAACATTCTTTTTACCGGATCAACGGTTCTTTCCTCCGGATATTACCGGATTATGAGAAATGCAGATCTTGATATTGATGAGGATGAAGCGGAGGATCTCTTAAAGGTCATTGAAGAACAGGTTCGCATGCGCCAATGGGGAGAAATAATCAGACTGGAAGTAGATGAACATATTGATCCCAGATTATTGTCATGGCTGACTGATTCACTGCAGATAGGCGAAAATGATATTTTCAGCGTGAACGGTTCTCTGGATTTAACTTTTTTGATGAAGCTGTATAATCTGATTGCAGCTGAATTCACGGATCTGTGTTATGCGCCGTACAAAGCACAAATTGCCAGCATGTTTGATGAAGGCAATATTTTTGATCAAATCCGGCAGAAGGACAGATTGGTACATCATCCGTATGAGTCGTTTGATCCGGTCGTTGAGTTTGTCCGTGAAGCTGCAAGGGATCCGAAAGTTCTTGCAATAAAACAGACGATGTACCGTGTCAGCAGCAGCTCCCCGATTATTCAGTATCTTGCTGAGGCTGCACAGAACGGCAAACAGGTCATGGTACTAGTTGAACTGAAGGCCAGATTTGACGAAGAGAACAACATCAACTGGGCAAAAATGCTTGAGAAAGCAGGATGCCATGTAATTTACGGACTCGTAGGCCTCAAAACACACAGCAAGATTACTTTGGTAGTTAGAAGTGATGATGACGGTATTCGAAGGTACCTGCATCTCGGGACCGGCAACTATAACGATATTACCGCTGCCATATACACGGATTTAGGTCTTTTTACCTGCTCAGAAACATTTGGCGTTGATGCATCCGAGTTCTTTAATATGCTTTCCGGGTATTCGGAGCCGCCTGAATGGCGCAGACTGATTCCCGCGCCCTTATGGCTCCGGGGATTTCTGGAGAAGAAAATCCGACGGGAAATTATGAATGCGAGGGAAGGCAAAAAAGCTTCCATCGTTGCGAAGATCAATTCACTTGTGGATGGTGCAATAATTGAACTTTTGTACGAAGCTTCCCAGTCAGGCGTCCAAATTGACCTTATCATACGTGGAATCTGCTGTCTTCGCCCGGGCGTGGAAGGATTGTCAGACAATATTACTGTACGTTCAATTACAGGGCGGTATCTGGAGCACTCGCGGATTTTTTATTTTTTCAACGAGGGATACGAGGACTTGTATTTGTCATCGGCTGATTTGATGCCCAGGAACCTGGATCGGCGCATTGAGCTGTTATTTCCGGTTGAGGACCCGGATTGCCGGGACCGTATTCTTGAAATTCTTCAAGTTGAATTGGAGGATACTGTCCGGAGTCATTGGCTCCGGACGGATGGCACATATCATAAGCTTGACTTGCGCGGTAAAGTGAAGCTTGACAGCCAGGTTGAGCTTTGTCGACTGGCGGTCGAAGCCGGAGAGAAAAGAAAAGATGAAGAAGATACCAGATTGTTTATTCCGGCCGAACCGCTTGATGAATAAACATTCATAATCCAATAGCAACGTGATTGTTTGGAGGAAGAAAGATGAATGTTGAGGTTTTTCCATTTTCCGGCATAAAGAAAAACAGGCCAAGTCATGGAGAGGTCTGCAAGTATCGATTAACGCATTCGTCAGGTGCCTTTTTCTCAGTTATCAATTACGGCGCGTCGATTACCTCAATATGTGTCAGAGATAAAAATGGGAAATTAGCGGATGTCATTCTGGGGTTCTGCTGTCTGGAAGATTATATACATGATGGTTCCTGTCATGGCGCTGTAGTCGGCAGGCATGCCAATCGGATTAAAAATGCGTCGTTTTCGTTAAATGGTAAAGAATATACACTTCCCAAAAACGACGGTCCCAATAATTTGCATGGCGGTTCTCCGTCCTTTCAAAATGTATTCTGGGAAGGAAAGGTCCTTTTGCAAAGCGAAGCAGAGGCCTTTTTATCAAATTCTAAAATTCAGTCCAACTATCAAATAGAGGGTGATGCCGTTCTCTTTTCATATCGTTCGCCGGATGGAGCCTGTGGTTTTCCCGGAAATTTGGATGCATCTGTGATGTATGCCTGGACAAAGGATCTGGCTCTACTGATTGTATATCGGGGAGAAAGCGATGCGGATACGCTGTTCAGCCCGACCAACCACTCATACTTTAACCTTCAGGGTCATGACAGCGGAAGGGTAAGTCGCCAGATCCTTTGGATTGATGCCGACAATATGACAAACAAAGATTCGGAAAATGTTCCGGACGGCACGTTCAGCCCGGTCAAGGGAACTATATTTGATTTCTCGACACCGGCGCCCCTTGGTCCTACAATGAAAGATAATGACCCGCAGCTTCTGTCATCCCGTGGGCTGGACCAGAACTACTGCCTTAAGACAGCGCATTCACAGATGAGCCGGGTTGCCGTATTGTCCGATCCGTTCTCGGGAAGATCCATGGAGGTAACAACTAATTTCCCCGGACTGCAGATATATACCGGAAATCACATCGGCGGATGCACTGGGAAAAGTGGAAATGAATATGTCCGCTACGCAGGCGTGTGTCTGGAGACACAACTGTATCCGGACGCCATACATCACAAGGATTTTCCGAGTCCGGCCATTACGGCACATGTGCCCTGCTGTTATGCGGCCGGGTACCGCTATTTTGTCGAATCATAAAGTTCGTAGTATTGATATTTTTTGTATTTGTCCAGCCATCCCTGCATATCAGCCGGTAGATTTTTACTGTCGGAGTTATATACAGTACCGTCCTTACCAACTAAATAATTCTCGTCGAGCGCAGGAATATCAGTGTGCATATCAAAAAGAAACTGCTGCAGCGGGGTTCGCTGCACTCCCATAATGTCTGACAGATATGTCGAGACATAGTTGGTGCTTATGTAAGGTTCTTCGATCCTGGCAAGGTCTGAGTCGGAAATGTCGTAATTCGCCCACACAAGAAGCTTTGTTTCGTACCTCTTAAGAACATACTGAGGGTCATCCTGGTTTGTGTTCATTTTCAAATAATCCATAAAATTATCCGTCAAATTGGGAAGATGATCCCCGAAAAGGACTATTACTGTGGGATGATCGACATTTTCAAAATAAGTGATCAGCATTTTTAACGCATCATCTGAAACGCGGAGTAAAGAAAGATATTCAGAAGTCTGAGGGTATTGTGAGACTAGATCCGGTGAGATGGAGTAGGGAAGCGCTGCAGAGGTTGAATATCCGCCATGGTTTTGAATGCTGATAAGATATTCGAGCAGCGGGGTGTCAGGATTCGCTGCCTTATGTTCTTCGTATTGGTCGATAATATATTGATAGGCGGATTCATCACTTACATAAGACCGATACGTAGTGATTGTTTTTAGAGCGTCTTTGCCGACAAAACTATCAAATCCCAGTAACGGCATCACATGGTTTCGGTTCCATCCGGAAAGATCAAAGGGATGGACGGACTGTGTTTCATATCCGGCATCTTTTAGGATTGAAGCAATGGAGGACACATTCTTTCTTATATACTGCTTATATGGATATGTGCCGCTCGGAAAAAATTGAAGAGTCATTCCCGTCAGCACTTCGAATTCTGAATTTGCCGTATTTCCGCCAAAAGCAGATGTCAGAAGTGTTTTTTTGATTACATTATCTCCGGAAAGGGAATCCCAATACGGCATCACCGGCTCGGAAGTCTCAAAATCCCCCAGGTTACGCAAATCGGAAAATGCCTCGCTCATAACCATTATTACATCGGGCTTCTCCTGGTCAGGTACGATTGAAGCGGTCGAATCCCCATAAAAAGCAAGTTCCTTTTTTGCTTCCTTGGCGGAGTATCCATCCGGTACTTCATGAAAGATAAAGCGAAAGTGATAACAGAAATTCATCAAAACGCCATTCTCATAATTGTAATTTACAAGAGTGTAGTAAAAACGAATATTCGTTTTCATCTGGGCGGTTTTACTCATAACGAATTGAGTCATATACAGGGATCCGGAAACAATGATAACAGTAAGAAAAACGGCTCGAAGCCAGACTTTGCACTTGGGTTCTTTGCCGACGAATGAGAGAATTATCATTGCGGTAAACATAAGAGCTGCACAGACGACTTCCTTAGAAATAACAAAATCGTATGTGCGGCTAACCTCTGCAGCCAGGGTAATACCGGCAAGATCCCAGGGATAGATGATTGCATTACGAAAAAGAATTACATAATGCTCTGCGATGCCGAAAATGAAAACCATTGTGTTCAGTACAAGCGAGGTTACCCGGAAAAACGGAAGTGCGTATAAAATCAAATATGGAATTAGAAGCAGAAGGTAATTCCAGATAAAGCGGATACCGATTGCGTGGAACCAGTCTGCTCCGAAAAAAACAGATTCATCGAAGTTTTGCTGGTAAGCCGAGAGGCATTGCAGAAGAACGACTCCGACAGCAGGAAGAACGAGAAGCCTCATCACCGAAAGCACATAGGGTACTTTCGGTCGAATCTGGTTCCAGGATATTTTTGTCATGATAATTGACCTCCAAGGATGGACGTATTCCCGGTTATACCCGGAAACTGTCCTTGAGTGAGACGGAACGATTAAAGACAAGGCGGCCGGCGGCAGACTCGATACTGTCTGCACAAAAGTATCCAAGCCGCAAAAACTGGAAACTTTCCGCAGGCCGAGCCGATGCGAGGGAGGCCTCAAGTTTGGCTCCCGAAATAACGTTGAGGGAGTCGGGACTTAAGTGTTCAAGATAATTGCAGTCTGCCAGATCGGGTTCAGGAGTGTCAAAGAGACTGCCGTAAAGATGTATCTGTGCATCAACAGCCGTCCGGGCATCCACCCAGTGAATAGTGGCTTTTATTTTTCTTCCGTCGGTTGTGTTTCCGCCTCGGCTGTCAGGGTCGTATGTTGCATGAACTTCTGTTACCTTGCCGTCTGCATCCTTTGTACAGCCTGTACATCGAATCACATAGGCCGACTTCAGCCGTACTTCATTACCGGGGAAAAGGCGGAAATATTTTCTGGATGGTTCTTCCATAAAGTCATCGTTTTCAATCCATAATTCTTTGGAAAAAGATACCCTGCGCGTCAGGTCCTCGAGTTTTTCAGGATTGTTTTCTACTTCGAATTCCTCCGAAACATCTTCCGGATAATTGTCAATAATGAGCTTCACCGGAGATATTACCGCCATAACACGGTGAGCATTTGTATTAAGGTCCTCACGGAGGCAATGCTCAAGAAAGGCATAATCGACAATGCTGTTAACCTTGGACACGCCATTCCGTTCGTGGAAAACACGGATGGAAGCCGGGGTGTATCCGCGCCTTCGCAATCCGCATAGTGTTGGCATGCGAGGATCATCCCACCCGGAAACAAAACCGTTTTCTACAAGATTGCGCAGTTTTCTCTTGGAAAGCACTGTGTGATTAATTCCAAGGCGGGCAAATTCAATTTGGCGCGGTTTGCAGGGAACGGAACAGTTTTCGATGATCCAATCGTATAGCGGGCGGTGGGACTCAAACTCGAGAGAACAGAGGGAATGCGTAATTCCTTCCAGGGCATCTTCGATCGGATGTGCAAAATCATACATAGGATAAATGCACCATGCATCACCTGTCTGGTGGTGGCTCATGTGGTTGATCCGGTAAACAGCAGGGTCACGCATGTTAAAATTACCGGATGCAAGATCAATACGGGCCCGGACAGTCATGCGCCCATCTTCGAACTCGCCCGCTTTCATACGGCGAAACAAATCAAGGCTCTCTTTAGCCGAGCGATCACGGAAAGGACTCTGTGCCGGATTTGAAAGATCGCCGCGCATTTCTTTCATCTGATCAGCAGTAAGTTCACATACGTAAGCCAGACCTTTAATGATCAGCTCTTCTGCAAAAAGATACATCTCGGGGAAATATTCAGAGGCATAATAGAAGCGGTCGCCCCAGTCATAACCGAGCCACTTGATATCTTCTTTAATTGCATCAACGTATTCTTCGTCTTCTTTGGTGGGGTTGGTGTCATCCATACGGAGATTGCACATACCGCCGAATTTTTCTGCTGTATGAAAATCAATGTACAGTGCTTTTGCATGGCCAATATGCAGATAGCCATTCGGTTCCGGCGGAAAGCGGGTATGTACTGTCATACCTTCAAAACGGCCGCCTTCTGCTAAATCTTCATCAATAAAATCAAAAATGAAATTACTGTCATTTTCATTCATAATATTTCACCTGCTTCTTTCGCTGAATCTAATACCTTTATTCTGGTTTTCACGGTCATTCCAAAGCCGCTCTTACGTAGACAGACGTTGTCGGCCCATGGCAATTCTGCGTAAAGATTCTTCTTTGCCAAGAAGAAGAAGAATTTCTACAGCGCCGCCGGGAGTGACGAGCGTACCGGAGACGGCAATTCGCACAGGCCACATGACCAGTGCATTTTTGACTTCGAGCCGTTCGGCAAGAGACGTCAAGCATAAAGATATGGATTCGTTATCCCAGGAGGGAAGTGATGACAATTCGTCCTCACAGATTTCAAGCATCTCCAGAGAATTTTCAAGTGTAGTTTTACTCTTTTTGTGAATATAAATTTCCGGATCATAGTCGGGAAGATCCTTAAGAAAAGAAAGCTTTTCTCCAATCTGGGAAAAACGTGTGATCCGCGGCTGAAGGATCTGTGTCATCAGAGGGTAGACTTCAGCCCGTCCGGGAAGAAGATCCTCATACACAAGAAGCGCATGGGAAAGGAACTCTTCAGGAGACATGGCCCGGATATATTCGCCATTAAACCATTCCAATTTGTCATAATCAAAAATCGCAGGCGATTTGCTGATTCCATCAATAGAAAAAGTCTTCACAAGTTCATCAAGTGAAAAAACTTCGCGTGTATCTTTCGGACACCATCCAAGGAGTGCTATGTAATTGATAATTGCTTCCGTCAAATAGCCGGTTCCCAGAAGATCTTCAAAACTTGTTGCGCCATGCCGCTTTGAAAGCTTTGAAACCGTTCCGTCTGCGCCTTTGCCCTGAATGAGCGGAAGGTGAACATAAACCGGTATTTTCCAGCCGAAAGCTTCATAAAGCAAATTGTACTTGGGGGCGGAGGACAGGTACTCGCTGCCTCTAATAACATGTGTAATATTCATCAGATGATCATCGATTATATTGGCAAAATTGTATGTGGGAAACCCATCCGTTTTGATAAGAACCTGATCCTCGAGCTCTTTGTTCGGAACGGTTATGTCCCCATATACGCAGTCGCAAAAAGTAGTGGTACCGGTAAGCGGCATGCGCTGCCTTATTACATAAGGAACTCCTTCCGACAGCTTGTCCTGTATCTCACCGGCAGGTAAATCCCGGCAATATCTGTCGTAACCGGCTATATCCGGTCCGGACGCCTGTGCCCGAAGAGAGTCCAGACGAGCTTTCGTACAAAAGCAATAATAGGCTTTCCCTTCGGAGACGAGCTGTTCTGCATATGGCTTATAAAGCTGCATACGCTCACTTTGTACATACGGTCCGTACGGTCCTCCGATATCCGGGCCTTCATCATGCTTAAGGCCAGCCTTATTAAGAGTGTTGTATATTATGTCAGTAGCGCCGTCAACCAGGCGCTCCTGATCGGTATCTTCTATTCGAAGAACAAAAGTGCCGCCTGCGGACTTAGCAACCAAATACTCATAAAGTGCGGTGCGAAGATTTCCTACGTGCATAAAGCCTGTTGGACTCGGTGCAAAACGTGTGCGGACAACAGAATGAAGAGTACTGTTTTCATCAGACATATTTATAACCTCGTATGAACTTTTTGATTTACCCATGTTAACACAAATTTGATCACACGGGTATCAGGAAGGCAGCAGGAAACCGTATGAATTGCCATTCATAGTGAATAAAATATATGAAACATGTCAGTGCCTGACTGATTTTCTTTTTTTGAGGTGCGATCTGATCAGCCGTGAAAATATGATCAATAATAATCGGAGTATGGAACCAAGGAAGAAAATTACAGATATTACAATAATGACGGATAGATTTCTGTTTGCTTCAAGCAGTGCCATCGTATCGGAAAGAAAGTCGGATTTTGTCCACATGCTTTCTGCCGCTACAACCTCCGTGTCTATCTGTGTGCCGTCTTCCAGTTCAAACCGAACCTGCCCGAGCGATTGGCCGATACTTACGGGAAGCGTGACAGTCTCAGACGGAATAAATATTGCATTTGGTTTGATAAAATCGTTGCCGATCGGATGAATATAGCGCACCGTAAGTTCGAATTCTGATGCCAAAGGCTCAGGGATGCCAGTGATGGATACCTGTCTGTATGTATCCCCTGCAGCCACAAGATCAGATACTTCGTAGAAACTATAGATTGAATTGATCGACTTATATAAGTCCTGATATATGGAATCGTCCTGTGATCCGCCTAATAGTATGGCTATTTCAAAATCGTCAACTGCGGCAAAAGCCAGGATACAGGATGTAGAATCAGTATCAGAGCACTCAAAACGTGCAGCACCTTTAAGCTGCGGGTTGAGTCCCCATGCGGCGCTGAGAGTATTGGTGAGTGTTTGCGGAGTGCCGTCGGAAAGAAACATGAGTGTCTTGTATTTGGTAAAAAGATCCAGAAATTCTGTTAAGCTCAGCGCATATCGGAAAAGCAAAGACAAATCGGAAACCGTAGTATATTGAAGCGCATATGAATTATAAGGAACTGAGTCCGGTGAAGCCGGATACGATTTTACAACACTTGTACCGGATGTATTTGCAAAAATCGTATTGCTCATGTTAAGTGATTTGGCCGTCTCATTCATCCGTTTTACAAAGGACAACTCGTCACTGGCAATATATTCAGCCAGTGAAAGGGCAGCCGCATCGGAATCCATATATATGATAGCGGTTACAAGATATTTAACAGAGCATTTTTCTCCCTTGGAAAGGAACAGAGGATTATTGGATTTTTCGTCAAGTGCTTGTGCATCACTGGAAATAGTTACCTGTGTGTCCAGTGTCAATGCCTCTAGCGCAATAACAGCTGTCATAAGTTTTGAAGCGGCAGGATAATTGGCCGCAGCATCTTCGTTGTCATAATACAAAACCATTCCCCGGCCTGTACTGACGATAAGGGAAGCTTGTGAAGTTGTGTCCATGACGGGCATTTTGTTTGTTCCGGTTGTTCCGGACTGCGATGTAGTGTCAGTATCGGAATTTGCTTTGTAAATATTGCTGTCTGCAGCAAAGACAGGTATACCTGCAGCCCCAAGACATAAAAAACCCGCCAGGAAAAACGAACAAAGTCGAATCCAATGCATTTTTCGTTTTTCGAAGAA
>Ga0209125_1000295_pt1 | contig 72648 bp, 68 predicted proteins | sample BarGraIncub1131A_FD_184503 | JGI IMG/M metagenome (GOLD analysis project Ga0209125, IMG submission 184503) | Arctic peat soil microbial communities from Barrow, Alaska - Barrow Graham LP Incubations 11-31A (SPAdes) (version 2) | ecosystem: Environmental > Terrestrial > Soil > Wetlands > Peat...
AGAGTTCAGAGTTCAGAGTTCAGAGTTCAGAGTTCAGAGTTCAGAGTTCAGAGTTCAGAGTTCAGAGTTCAGAGTTCAGAGTTCAGAGTTCAGAGTTCAGAGTTCAGAGTTAAAAATCTAACTTTAAACTTTGGACCGCCTTTAAGTGTTCAGGGGCTTATGAAAATAAATCGGTTTGAGGATATCGAAACCTGGAATGAAGCCCGGGGACTGGTCAATTCCGTTTATTCGGTATTGCATGATTGCAGGGATTTTGGCTATAAGGATCAGATACAAAGAGCATCTATATCTGTGATGTCAAACATAGCAGAGGGCTTTGATCGAGGAACCAACTAAGAATTCATACAATTTCTTGTCATAGCCAGGGGATCGGCATCCGAACTGAAAAGTCTGGCGTATGCGGGGATCGACATAGGCCATCTTGCTGCAGAATCATTAGAAACCATAAAAATAAGTTGCACAAATGTCAGCAGTGTGATTAATGGATTCATAAAATATCTGTCAAATTGCGATAGAAAAAAATCAAACAATAGCTTTGAACTTTGAACAGAAGATAAACTTAGAACGCTGAACATACCTTCTAAGTAGACTTGGATGTTTAACTCTGAACCTAGAACTCTGAACTTTGAACTTTTAACATAGGATTCATATGACGGACAAACAGAACCAAGTGGGAGTCGACGACGAGCAGGAAATTAACCTGCTGGAGCTGTTGCAGGTGCTCGTGAAGCGCAAGATGCTCATCATAAAGATATGCAGCGTCGCCATTGTAGTTTCGGTAGCCTACTCTCTGACTTTGCCGAACATCTATTCCGCTACAGCCAAGATACTCCCACCGCAGAAGGAGAGCGGTGGCGGGCTTTCCGCTTTGCTCGGACAAGCGGGCGGACTGGCGGGACTGGCTACTGGAGGGCTCGGTGGAGGAGGCGACCTCTATCTCGGGATACTGAAAAGCCGCTCCGTCGGAGACGCCGTCATTCAACGGCTGGATCTTACCAAAGTCTATAGGGCCTCAACGCTGGAGGCTGCCAGGGGAAGCCTGAATGGTGCGGTCAAGGTACAGGCAGGTAAAGACGGGATTATTTCCATTACAGCTGAAGATAAGGACCCCAAGCGTTCCGCCCTACTGGCCAATACCATCGTTGATGAACTGGGGAAGACCACGGTTAGGCTGAACCTGTCCAAGGCCGGGACGGAAAGGGCTTTCCTGGAAAAGCGTCTCGATCTGGTGAGAATGGACCTGAAGGCGGCGGAAGACGATTTAAAATCGTTTTCCCAGCGCAATAAGATCGTTGAGGTTGATTCTCAGGCTAAGGCGTCAATCGAGGGCATAGCGCGCCTTAAGGCCGAACTCGCGAGCAAAGAGGTGCAACTTGCGGTTGTGAGCAGCAATCAGACTGAGCAGAGCCCTGAGGTGAAGGCGATCCAGACCGGCATCAGGCGGCTCAAGGGCGAACTTGGCGCACTTGCCGGAAGCGGGGGCGGTGGGGAGGGTATTCCTTCCATTGGTAATGTACCTGGAGTGGGGCTTGAATATTCGCGGAAACTACGTGAGCTCAAAACGCAGGCGGCAATCTTCGAGCAGCTGACGAAGCAGTACGAGATGGCCAAATTGAGTGAGGCAAAAGACTCTTCTTCCTTCCAGGTCCTTGACGAAGCAGTGGTGCCGGTCAACAAAAGCAATCCGAAACGATCGCTGATTGTAATCCTGACAGCCATAACGACTTTTTTAGTTTCATTGGTTATTGTCTTTGTGCAGGAGTATTTGGCCAAGATGTCGAACGATGACAGGAAGATTGTTGATAGCATCAAGAAACATGCCTTGGCTTTTAAGTAGCTAAAACCAACGTGCAGGAAAGAATGAAAAGTTCACCCTGAAGTCTTTCGCTGATTCTTCCAAAGGAATGTAGATCTTGTTATTGGAGAGGAGAGCAATGAAAGTAGTTATTCTTGCTGGTGGTTTTGGGACCCGTATCAGTGAAGAGTCCCACCTGAAGCCCAAACCGATGATCGAGATCGGTGAGCGGCCGATTCTCTGGCATATTATGAAGACATACTCAAACTACGGATTTAACGATTTTATTATCTGTCTTGGCTATAAAGCGTATTGCATAAAAGAATATTTTGCCCATTATTTCCTCCATGAGTCTGATGTTACTTTCGATTTCAAAAATCAGAATGAACGGGTGATTCATCATCACTCGGCTGAACCCTGGACTGTGACCCTGGTTAATACCGGTTTGGAGACCATGACCGGAGGACGGGTCAAGAGAATCCAGTCGTATGTCGGGGATGAACCGTTCCTGCTTACCTATGGTGACGGTGTTGCCGATATTAATATAAACAAATTGGTGGCTTACCATAAAGCGCACGGTAAGCTTGCCACCGTTACCTCCATACAGCCCTCCGGCCGTTTTGGCGCACTGGATTTGGCTGAAGGCAATGGCGTACGCGGCTTCCAGGAAAAACCGAAAGGGGACGGTGCCTGGATCAATGCAGGTTTTTTCGTGCTTGAGCCTCAAATATTTGACTATATAGCTGGTGACTCAACTGTCCTTGAAAAGGAACCTCTGGAGAAACTTGCCAAAGATAACGAGCTTGTGGCATATAAGCATGCTGGATTTTGGCAGCCGATGGATTCGCTGCGCGACAAAAACCAGTTGGAGGAGCTCTGGAAGGGTGGAAAAGCGCCTTGGAAGATGTGGGCTTAAAGGCAGTCAAGCGTGAGGAGCGGTGTTTTGGTAGACAGCAAGTTTTGGAAGGGCAAAAAAGTATTTCTCACCGGCCATACCGGTTTTAAAGGCTCCTGGCTCTGCCTCTGGCTGCACCAGTTTGGCGCCGAAGTGACCGGTTACGCTCTCAATCCGCCGACCGACCCGAGCCTCTTTGAACTGTGCGGGGTCGGGTCGCTGGTTGATTCGGTCACTGGCGATGTCAGGGACGGCGAGAAGCTGGCCGCTGCAATGCTGAAGGCTGCCCCGGAGATCGTTATCCATATGGCGGCCCAGCCGCTGGTACGGGATTCGTATAACATCCCCGTAGAGACTTTCGCCATCAACGTCATGGGGACCGTCAATCTGCTGGAAGCGGTGCGGAACTGCTCCAGCGTGAAGGCCGTGGTGAACGTCACCACCGACAAGTGCTACGAGAACAAAGAGTGGTCCTGGGGCTATCGTGAAAACGAGCCGATGGGCGGCTACGACCCCTACTCCAGCAGCAAAGGGTGCTCAGAACTAGTAACCGCCGCCTACCGGCAGTCCTTCTTCAACGCCTCAGCGTCCCAACAGCCTTCCGCCGCCGTCGCTACGGCCCGGGCAGGCAACGTGATAGGTGGCGGTGACTGGGCCCCTGACCGTCTCATACCAGACTGCATCAGCGCTCTTTTGCAGGGGGAAACTGTCCGTATCAGAAACCCATATGCCATCCGCCCTTGGCAGCATGTATTGGAGCCACTTTCCGGCTATCTTACACTGGCACAGTGCCTGTACGAACACGGGGCAAAATATGCCTCGGGTTGGAATTTTGGACCCAGTGATGACGACGCCAAGCCGGTGGAGTGGATTGTGCAGAATATGTGCGCGAAATGGGGGGGTGACGCTGAGTACAAAATAGACGACGGCGGACATCCCCATGAGGCCCATTACCTGAAGCTCGACTGCTCAAAGTCGCGGGCTGAGCTGGGTTGGCAGCCACGTTGGAACCTGGAGACGGCCATAGATAAAATAATTCAATGGACAAACTCCTACAGGGGGAAAGAGCCGTTGCGCGAGGTCTGTCTGGCACAGATACGTGAATATCAAGATCGCTGATGTACTAAACAATTTTTTCATCTTCTGAATTTCATATATTATGCGAATGGTATGCAAAGGAGCGGCAGTGGAAGGAAATGACATTCAGGAAAAGAAATTGCGGGAACAGGTTATTCTGGCTTCCAAAAAATATTACGAATTCAAGCATAAAAAAAGCAACGCATTTGTCCCCGGTGATCGCATCCCCTATGCGGGACGTGTCTTCGACGAGAAAGAAATAGCCGCACTGGTTGACTCCTCCTTGGACTTCTGGCTTACCACTGGCCGCTATGCGGAAAAGTTTGAAAAGGACTTTGCCGGTTTTATCGGTGTTGAGCATTGTTCCCTGACTAATTCAGGTTCCTCCGCCAATCTGCTTGCATTCATGGCACTCACCTCGCCCAAGCTCGGCGAAAGACGGATCAAGAAGGGTGACGAAGTTATCACCGTTGCCGCCGGTTTCCCAACCACCGTCGCGCCTATCATCCAGTACGGCGCGGTGCCGGTCTTTGTGGATGTGTCCTTTCCCACCTACAATATCGACTGTTCGCAGTTGGAGAACGCCAGATCCGACAGGACCAAGGCGGTTATGGTTGCCCATACGCTTGGCAATCCCTTTGATATTGCAAAGGTCAAATCCTTCTGTGATCGCCACAATCTCTGGCTCATTGAGGACAACTGCGACGCACTCGGCTCCCGTTACCAGTACAAGGGTGCCTGGAAATATACCGGCACCATCGGCGATATTGGCACTTCCAGTTTTTATCCTCCCCATCACATGACCATGGGGGAGGGAGGTGCTGTCTATACCGACGACAGTCAATTGAAGCGATTGGTGGAATCGTTCCGTGACTGGGGGCGCGACTGCTGGTGCCCCTCGGGCAAGGACAACACCTGCGGCAACCGCTTCGGACAGCAGTTCGGCGAGCTTCCTTTCGGCTACGACCACAAATATGTCTATTCCCACTTCGGGTACAACCTGAAGGTGACGGAGATGCAGGCGGCCATCGGCTGCGCCCAACTGGAGAAACTCACCGGCTTCATCGAGGCGCGCAAGAGGAACTGGACCCTTCTGCGCGAGGGAGTGAGCGACCTCGGTGACCGCTTCGTGCTGCCGGAGGCCACCGAAAATTCGGACCCGTCATGGTTCGGTTTCTTGCTGACCGTAATGAAGGAAGCCGGCTTCACCAGGGACAAGATCGTCAATCACCTCGAATCCAAGGGGATTCAGACCAGGATGCTCTTCGCCGGCAACCTGATCAAACACCCCTGCTTCGATGAAATGCGCAAGGACGGCACGGGGTATCGGGTGGTGGGCGAACTGGCCGCCACGGACCGCATCATGCGCGACACCTTTTGGATCGGCGTCTATCCGGGCATGACCGAGGAGATGGTGGGCTGCATGGTGGCGACAATCAAAGGTTTTTTGAAGTAAATGACGGCATCCTCCCAAACCGCAGACGGTGCAATTGCCTGCAAGAAATTGCCGCACGCCGACCTCGGCCATGTATTTGACAAGGTCGGCGCTCTCTGGGAGAGCTTCCGGGGAGAGCGGGTATTCATAAGCGGCGGCACCGGCTTCTTTGGCAAGTGGTTGTTGGAGACCCTCCTGGATGCCAACCAGCGTCTCGACCTGGGCTGCCGGGTGACGGTCCTCAGTCGCCGTCCGGCAGATTTTGCCACATGCCATCCGCACCTGAGCGACCCGTCTGTCGTCACCCTGGTAACCGGAGATGTGCGCGACTTCGCCTACCCGGAAGGCCGGTACAAGTTCGTCATCCATGCCGCGACCGATGTAGCGGCGGACAGCGCAGCGATCGATCTCTTCTGTTCCTGCCTGGACGGCACCAGGCGGGTGCTGGACTTTGCACGGCAGGCCGGCTGCGATGATTTTCTGCTGGTCAGTTCCGGGGCTGTTTACGGCCGGCAGCCGGAACAGCTGGCCGCAATTCCGGAAAGCTATCCCGGGGCGCCTGACCCTTTAGACCCTAAATCCGCCTACGGAGAGGGTAAGCGCTGTTCCGAATGGTTAGCCAGCGCATACGGAGAGCAGCACCGGTTCCGCGTTAAGATCGCGCGCTGCTTCGCCTTTGTCGGGCCGCACCTCCCCTTGGACGGGCATTTTGCCATTGGCAATTTCATCCGCGACGCAGTTTCGGGCAGCCCGATTGTCATTCAAGGGGACGGCACCCCATATCGCAGCTACCTGTACGCCGCCGATCTGGCCGTCTGGTTGTGGACCATATTGCTGCGGGCTCCCGGGGCAGCGGCCTATAACGTGGGCGGTGCCGAGGCGATCACCATCGCCGAACTAGGGCTACGGGTTAGCCGGATTGCCGGGTCCAGTAAGGCAGTAACGGTCATGACTCCTTGCCTTCCTTCAAAGGCGGCGGAGCGATACGTTCCCGATGTTCAAAAGGCAGAGCATGGACTGGGATTAAAGACTTGGATACCGTTGGATGAAGCAATCCATAGAACTGTGCAATGGCTCAAGTGAACTGCAGTATTGTCAAGCCGGGGGAATGATGAAGTTATCCGATTACGTAATAGATTTTATCGTTAAAGAGGATGTAACCCACATCTTCGAATTCATTGGCGGCGCCATCACCCACCTGCTTGACTCCACGGTGGACCGCGACGACATCAGCTGCGTCTCGGTACATCACGAGCAATCGGGCGCCTTCGCGGCCGAGGCCTACGCACGCATCAACGGGCGGCTGGGCGTGGCCATGGCCACCAGCGGTCCGGGCGCGCTCAACATGGTCACCGGTATCGGCAGCTGCTGGTTCGACTCGGTCCCTGTCCTGTTCATCACCGGCCAGGTCAATACCTACGAGTACAAGTTCGACCGTCCCATCAGGCAGATCGGTTTCCAGGAAACGGACATTGTCAGCGTGGTAAAGCCGCTCACCAAATACGCCGAGCTGGTGACTGATGCCAATAGCATACGCTACCATCTCGAGAAGGCGGTCTATCTTGCCCAAAGCGGCAGACCGGGTCCGGTGCTGCTGGATATTCCGATGAACATCCAGCGGGCCCAGATCGAGCCCGAGCAGATGGAAAGCTTTTTCGACAGCCAGGAGTATCGCGACTTGCAGCCGACGGACCCGCCCTGCTGGCAGGAGCGCATGGACGAAATCGTTCGCCTCATGGAGTCGGCCAAGCGGCCGGTCATACTTGCCGGCGGCGGCGTGAGAACTGCGCAGGCTGCCGCCCACCTGCAACTTCTGGTCGAGATGACTGGCATCCCGGTGGTTTCCTCGCTCATGGGACTTGATGCCGTCTCCCATGACAACCCGGAATTCATGGGCATGATCGGTGCTTATGGCAACCGCTACAGCAACCTGACGCTGGCAAACTGCGACTTCCTGCTGATCCTCGGTTCGCGTCTTGATTCGCGGCAGACCGGCACCCGGCCCGACACCTTCGCGCGCGCCGCGACCAAGGTGCATGTGGATGTCGACCCGATCGAACTGCAGGCCAAGGTACAGGTCGATATCGCCCTACAGTGCCACATCGGGCCTTTTTTGCAGGCGCTCAACGGCAAGCTCGCCTCGGCAGAAAAGCCCGACATCGCCCAGTGGCTCGGGACCATCGACGGATACCGCCAGAGGTACCCGACCTGCATGGACCCAGGGCAATCTTTCACCATCGACCCCAACCTCTTCATGAAGACCCTCTCCGATGCCAGCACGGAAGGCGACATCGTCACCCTGGATGTGGGACAGAACCAGATGTGGGCGGCCCAGTCCTTTCGATTGAAGAAAGGGCAGCGGATGCTGATCTCCGGCGGCATGGGGGCCATGGGTTTTGCGCTTCCCGCCGCCATGGGCGCGGCCAAGGCGGCACCGGGCACCAGGGTGATCGCCATCGCCGGCGACGGAGGCATCCAGGTCAACATACAGGATCTGGACACCATCGTTCAGCACCAGCTTCCGGTAAAGATCATCGTGCTCAACAACGGCTGTCTCGGCATGGTGCGCCAGTTTCAGGACATGTACTTCGGCGGCCGCCAGCAGTCCACGGTGATCGGTTACGGCTGCCCCGACCTGGGGAAAATCGCCGGGGCGTACGGGATTCCTGCCCTGAGAATTTCCTCCAGCAGCGACGCCGAGAAGTATCTTGCGGAGGCGTTGCAAGCCGACGGTCCTGCCTTTATCGAGGTCATGCTGGAGCGGGCCACCTGCGTCAATCCGAAGCTCGTGGTAAACCGGCCCATCGAGGACATGTCGCCCGAGCTCGACCGTGACGAACTTGCAGGGGAAATGCTGATCGAGTTGGTACAAGAAGAGGAAGTGCAGCACTGAGGTCTCTTTATCCGGTCGACCCGACGATCACCCACCGGCTGCAGAATCGCAGAGACATCTCAGTGCAGGTTGCTGATAAAAAAACACGCGGGATGACATGGGGCTAAACACAGTGATTAAAGCAATATACAATAGTCACCCATTACTGAAACGCCTCATGGCCAGTGTTTTTATTTTCTTTGTGTCGAAACTTGCCCTGCTGCAGCGATTCAGATTGAAGTGGACCTTGCAGAAATACTATGACGGTTCAACAGATCCTGAAATAATTGAGGTTTTGACCTATCTGGAGAACAACCCAGTCCAAATGATCCCCTATGAATATGTCAGTCATCATTATGCTCGCAGGGTTGAAATCCGACGCGATGAAAACGACGGGTATCCGTATGTGAAAATAGAGGCGAATAAAGTTTACTTCCCAAAGGAAATGTCTTCAAGGGAGATCGAGGCTGCTGTGCAAACCGCGTATACGGAACAAGACAGCCGTTCTCCACATAAATATCTGGCAGATGGATTTGAATTGGAAAACGAAGAGGTAGGTGTATTTGTCGGTGCTTCAGATGGTATTTTTTGTCTTAGCGTACTCCATCATTTTAATTCGATTTATTTGTTCGAAGCCGATCCGATTTGGCAAAAGCCCTTGGAGCTTACCTTCAGGAATTGGGGCCCGAAGGTGAATATCATACCCCTGTATGTTTCTGACACCGACAGCAGTCTGACTGTTTCATTGGACACTTTTTTTGCTAATACCCATGCCGATATAACCTATATTCAAGCGGATATTGAAGGGCATGAAAAGGAATTGCTCGTCGGTGCAGCAAACCTGATAAATAACAGTCACAGGCTCAAAATTTCGATTTGTACTTATCACAGGCATAACGACCTCGATGACTTCACCAATATATTAACCAAGGCCGATATGAGGGTCTCCTGTTCTAAAGGATACCTGATAATGTGGCAGCAAGTGCCCTTAAGGAGGCCGTATTTGCGCAGGGGTTTGATTTATGCCGCAAAATCAGCTGCGGCGGTAAATATGATTGGCAGGAAACTATATAGCTGAAGCGGGAACTCGGTAATTTACTCCCGATAAGGCCAATCCAGGCAGCTGGCAGTGACCAGGCCGGTCAGGGATACATTCCCCACCCGGTGCGACCGGCTTGGAGAGGGGATGTTGCCGGAGCTGTTAGCCGGTGGGGACCCCCGGAGTAGCCAAGGCGATGGGAGATTTTGTTGAAAATATTATTTGATAATTATTGGGAAGTCCTTAATAAGGACAACCGATTGTTTGAACAAAGGAATGCCGCAATTGGAGATGATCTGCTGCTGCCATTTCAAGTGCTTAAGGAACAAGCTGCGAAACGAGGCATTGCGGCCGGAACAAGGTCAGCCATTCCGTTGGAACAAGCCGATGCCATAGTATTTATCGATTTGCCCGATATCACACGTCCTCACGTGCAGCGCATGTTGAATTCAGGTAAGCCGCTCTATCTCATTGTGTTTGAGAGCCCGCTAATCAGGCCGGTAAAAAAGGATGATCAGCTCATAAGCAGATTTAAAAAAATATTCACCTATGATGATGCCATGGTTGATGGCTGCAGGTTTGTTAAAATTAATTACTCATTCGATACATCGCAAAAAAGAGAAATAGATTTAAGCAAAAAACTCAAGCTGAGTGTGATGATAGCCGGCAATAAACGGGTAAATCATCCACAAGAGCTTTATTCGGACAGGATAGAAACCATTAAATGGTTTGAAAAAAATCACCCGGATGATTTTGACCTTTACGGGGTAGGCTGGGATGAACGCCATTTCGGAGACAGACTTCCTCTGCGGGTGTTGAACCATTTTCACCCCATAAGGCGCCTCATGGCCCGTAACTATGCCGCCTACCGTGGACCTGTTGAACGCAAGAGAGAAGTGCTTGAATCTTATAAGTTTTCCATCTGTTACGAAAACATAATGAATGTACCCGGGTACATCACGGAAAAGATCTTTGATTGCTTTTTCGCCGGTTGCCTGCCAGTTTATTTGGGAGCCGATAACATATCGGATCACATTCCGGCAAATTGTTTCATAGATCGGAGAAAGTTCAAAAGCCACTCAGAACTATATGATTTTATTCTAAACATGAGCGATTCACTTTATATTGAGCATCTTCAGAATATTTCGGTTTTCCTGCAAAGTGGACTGGCGTACCCATTCAGCATAGATTCCTTTGTTAGCACTATCTTAAGCGAGTTTGTTCGTGAATAGCACCTTATTTATAGTCTTAATCGGAAGGATAGTTCAGGTAGTTATATCTCTAGCTTCAGTAAGGATATACACCAAGCTGCTTTCTACTGGAGAAGTAGGCAATATTTTCCTGATAAATTCAATAGTAGGCTTGTTTGCCTTAACCCTGATCAACCCGGTTGGCATGTATATTAACAGAAGGTTGCACAAGTGGTCAGACGACAAAACGGTAATAAACTTTTTCTTTCTGTACAACGCGTATTTAATATTTATATCGATTGCCTCAGTGCTGATTGTCGGCGTGCTTAATAAATCTTTGGGAGTAGGAAGTTCCATAGATTTAAAGTTGCTGTCACTGTTTATCATGCTGAATATATATTTTAATACCTGGAACTTGACAATAATCCCTTCGCTTAATATGCTGCAACACGTAAGGAGTTTTGTTCTTTTTTCGGTGATTACGCTGCTCCTGGGCCTGACATTTTCAGTAACCTTTGTTACCGCAATTAATCCGACTGCTGTCTATTGGCTGTCTGGCCAGGTCATGGCTCAGGTCGCTGTCACCATGCTCGCTTTTGCACATTTCAAAAGAATAACCGGAACTGTACTCAATTTAGACCTCGTTAAAGCGGCTGTCACAAAGGTAAATTTTTCCAGAATCCTGGCGTTTGTACTTCCCTTGACAATAACTACATTTTTCATGTGGGTTCAGAACCAGTCGTATAGAATGATCATCGAGAGGTACATCGGGCTGGAATTTCTGGGCATGATCGGTGTTGGAATGGGAATAGCCACCAGCCTTTCCGCGACAGTGGAATCAATAGTCTTGCAGGTCTACAATCCGATATATTATAGCGAGATAAATACCTCCGATCCTGAAAAACGCGCAATCGCTTGGGATAAAATGGCCCGATTGACAATCCCGATATATCTCTCCGTGACGATACTGGTGTCGTGCCTCGCGCCGTTTCTGGTGAAGATTCTGGTTAATGATAAGTTTTCAGGTGTGTTCGTATTCGTGATATACGGTGCCTGGGTGGAGTTCTTTCGGATGACAACCAATGTGCTGTCCAGCGTCGCACATTCTGAAATGCAGACCAGATCTTTGATCTTGGCATATTTTGCCGGAGGCTTTCTGGCCTTTTTTGGCGTTTACTTGTGTTCGACATTTGACTTGTCGCAATTCATCCCGGCTATACTTGTTGTCAGCGGCTTTGTAACGATGTCTACCATGTATCTGAACATGAAAAACCTGATCAAGATCAATCTGGGAGCGGACCTGCTTGCCAGGCCATTGGCTCTATCCATGCCATTTGCCATTTCATTGTTTTTTTATTCTAAATCCGGAGATTTGCGGGTCTCACTTCTCTCGACATTTATTGCGGGATTGTATCTGATGTACATATATTTCCCGACATATAAAAGTATGAGGAACTGATTCCATGACAGACCAATTTGCCCGCGATACCGCGTCTGTCACGCCGGCGCTAGTATGTATCTGTGTCCCTACATACAATGCTGCATCCACTGTGCGCGAATCCCTCGGATCCATCTTGGGTCAGACATATGTCGATATGGTGGTGCATGTCTCTGACAATGCCTCAACTGACAATACCCTTGAAGTTATTGAGTCTATTTCTGACCCGCGTTTAGTGATCCATCGTCACCATGTCAATGTCGGCGGCGAAGGAAATTTTACCCGTTGCATTCAAATGGCTGCCGGAAAATATACTGCCATATTTCACGCCGATGATATCTATGAAAAGGAAATGGTTGCCCGGCAGGTTGCTTTTCTGGAAGCAAATCCGGATGTCGATGCGGTATTTACCGAGGCGGTAACGATAGATGAAGACGGCACCCCGTTTGGTTTTGTTGGCGGGGTTCCCAAAAGTAACAAGAAGGTGACCCGGCTCGATTTCCGCGAGCTTTTAACGACCATGCTGCTGTACCATAATTTCCTGGTCTGCCCAAGCGTAATGGTGCGCAGCGAGGTATACCGGGACCAAATCAGGCAATGGGGCGGGTTCCGTTCGGCCTCTGATGTCGATATCTGGCTGCGGCTTGCCCGCAGCAAACCGATCGCAGTACTGAGTGAACGACTGATGCGGTACCGGATCAGTCGCCAACAGTTCTCCCATAAAAACCGGACCCGCACCGAGCGGGCGGATTTTTTCCTGGTGATGGACCATTATCTGGCCCTGCCCGAAGTGCAGGGTTTTCTAACGAAAAAAGACCTGCGGCATTACAGGTGGCTGGAGCGCCATGAGCGTGTGGCGCGGGCCTTGAACCTGTTCGGATTGGGAAATATCTCCGAAGCAGGCGACCTGCTGAAGGGATTTTTCTGCTGGGACTCAATCCATGCGGCCATCAGCACCCGCAGGGGGCTGGTGACAATTGCCGGAGGCACTCTGCTTAGGTTCTTGATGTTTTTCGGGATATCGAGAAAAGGCATGGAGATGGTCACCGCCATAAAAAGAATTCCCTGGAGATGACGGCGAACCGTTGCCTTCAGTGCCCGTTTTCCCGGCCCGGGCTGCGCGGCGTCCAAAATGCACCAGCCAGCGCTGCGGCAAAAAGGGCCGGCCCTTTCATGGAGCTGCTGTTTCAAATCTCGCCAGGCGATGAAAAACCGTCCGTTTTGTCTTTTGTGAAGGCCTCTAAATGATAGTTAATCCCGCCTTACTTTATGCAGTTTTTTGGTTTTTTCTGCTGTTTCTCTACAACCTTAGGCTTAGCAACGTGTTACTGCCAATCTCCAAAGAAGCGCTCTTCTTTTTCTCGGCTTCGATTGGCATGTTTCTCTTTGGCTATATCTTGTTTTCTCTCATCACAAGGAAACTTATTGTTCGCCCGAAGTTGCAGCTTGGAACTTACCAGAAATGGGTATTCTCAAAAGACACGACCAAGGTGCTGGCGGTTTTAACAAAAGTCCTGCTAGCAGGCCTGTCTGCCGAACTGATCTATTTTCAAAATCTGCCCTTGATTTCCCTGCTGGGCATCGGCAAAACCGTACTATACACGGACTTCGGCTTTCCCGGGATACACGGCCTCTTCAACGCGATCCTGCTGGTAATTATCTCTATCTTGTTTGTCAGGCAACTGTTCAGACCTACCAAGCTCAACCTGCTCTGCATTATGCTCGCATTTGCCTGGCCCATCTTACTTGTGACACGACAGCTTTTTGTCACCGTTGCCGTCCAGTTTATTTTCCTCTATATCCTGATAAGGGGCGTCAGCTTTAAAAGGTTTTTCAGGATATTTTTACTGGTCTGCGGGCTGGTATTGATGTTCGGATACATCGGAGACATGAGATCCGGACGTGATTCCTTTATAGCACTTGCAAGCCCTACCGTGGAATATCCGGACTATTTGCCGTCCGGCCTTCTCTGGGTTTACATATATATGGTATCGCCCTTGAATAATATTGTGAACAACATGGATGTTGTTCCTTATTATGCGCCTGTCGGAACAATCAGCGGCCTGATACCATCCTTTGCCAGAAGTTTCCTGATGGACTCGCTTGGAGTTTCACCCCCGGACTGGAACCTGGTCAATGAAACCCTGAACGTCTCCTCGATGCACGAGAAGTTTCTGACCGACTTCGGGCCGTACTTCAGCAATTTTGTCTATCTGCTGGTATCGTTTTTCTCCTGCTTTCTTTTGAAGCGCTCATCCAAAGATCCGCGATACGGTTTTGCCCTCGTTGTAATACTGCATGCAATAGTATTTTCTTTTTTCGCCGATTTTCTGTTCCACCTGGTTTTTGTTGCACAACTAGTTTTTTACATTGCTCTTTTCAAAAGGCCAAGCTTCAATGACTAGGTTTTCGATTTTAATTCCATGCTACAATTGTTCAAAGACTCTGCCAGATACTTTGACTTCATGCTTGCGTCAAGAATTTGACGGCTATGAGGTAATTCTAGTGGATGACTGCAGCAGGGATAATGTAGAAAATATCTACCGCCATTTTTTGCCATTCTTTGAGAGCAAAAATATTTCTTTGACCTATCACAGAAACAGTGTTAATTCAGGTGTCTCGTTCAGCAGGAATCTCGCATGGGATCTTTCAACCGGCGAGTACGTTTGCTTTTTGGACTCAGATGATATCTGGCATGAATCAAAGCTGAAAATCGTCAACCAGGTTTTAAATGATGACAACTGTGACTGCTTGTACCATTCCTACACCGACCAAAAGGATGATTTTTTCACGCGACGCTCTTTTTCTGATTATGCCTCCAATGAGCTCGGCCTGGCGTCACTGATCCTGAAAAATCCGTCCCAAACCTCGTGTTTTGTTCTGAGAAGATCGATAGCCGACAGGTTCGATATCAGTATGAGCTTCTGTGAGGATTACGATCTCTGGCTGAGGATTTTCTGTTCTCATCGGATTCATGCGTTACGGGGCAAGCCTTTGACGCTGCTGTCGAGGCCGCAGAAAACTCCCGGGGGCCTTAGCGCCTCCCGCAAAAAGATGAGGCTCGGCGAGCTTACCGCGTATCTCAATTTCGTACAACGGAACAATAAATTCAAAGTCCTATTTCCTTTACTGGTAGTATATTCAGCGTTGAAACACATTCGATCAGAGATAAAGTACCTTGTCAATTTCACTGCAAAAAAAAGTTAGATTATCCATGAGCGACTCCATGAAATCATTAGACTGCACTGCCTCCTTGGTTGTATTTAATAATGAGCCCCGAATGATCAATCGGGCAGCGGCGAGTTTTCTGTCCTGCTCTCTTGCTACTGAACTGCACATTGTCGATAACTCTCCGACGCCGGCGTTGAAATCGTCATTTAGTAATTTGCCGGTCAACTATCACTTTTACGGTTCCAATGCAGGTTATGGTCAAGGGCACAATCTGGTCATTAAGGAGGAACTTGGCAGCCGCTATCATGTGATCATCAACCCGGATATCGTCATCGAGTCATCGACCATAGAGTCACTGTGCGCCTTCATGGACCAGAATCCGGATATCGGCATGGTCTGCCCTAAGGTGCTCAACGAAGACGGTTCGGTTCAGCCGCTCAACAAGCGCTATCCAACAGTAATGGACCTTTTTGCCAGGCGGTTTTTGCCGAAAGTGCTGCGCGGTGTGCTCGATAAAAGGTTGGCATGGTACGAGACCCGCGATATCGGCTACGAGACGGTCCACGACGTCGAGTTCATGACGGGATGTTTCATGTTTTGCCGGACCCGCGTCCTAAAAGCAGTCGATGGGTTCGATGGGCGCTATTTCATGTATTTTGAAGATTGTGATTTGGGTCAAAAATTTCAAAACTCTGGACATCGTACCGTGTATTATCCCCATGCCACGGTTACGCATATGTGGGAGCGTGCTTCGCACAAGAGTATCAGGATGACATGGGTGCTTATAGTTAACATGGTCCGGTATTTCAATAAATGGGGATGGAAATTGTGGTAGCTAAAACCTTCAATTTCGATCGGAGAAATATATGAAAAAGGCGTTAATCACCGGCATCACCGGCCAGGACGGTTCATACCTGGCGGAACTTCTGCTCGGCAAGGGTTATGAGGTCCACGGCATGATCCGCCGCTCCTCATCCTTCAACACCGGCCGCATCGACCATATCTATCGCGATCCGCATGAAAAAGACGTGCGCCTCCTGCTCCACTACGGCGATCTTAACGACGCCAGTTCCATCAATCTGCTGCTGCGGGATATCCGGCCTGACGAGATCTACAACCTGGGGGCGCAGAGCCACGTCAGGGTCTCCTTCGACGTGCCGGAATATACCGGCGAAGTGGACGGTCTCGGTACCGTGCGCCTCCTGGAGGGGATCCGCGAGACCGGCCTGAAAACCAGATTCTACCAGGCATCCTCCTCGGAGTTGTACGGCAAGGTGGTGGAAACCCCCCAGAAGGAAACCACCCCGTTCTATCCGCGTTCGCCCTATGCCTGCGCCAAGGCCTATGCCTTCTACATCACTTTGAACTACCGCGAAAGCTACGGCATGCACGCCTCCAACGGCATTCTCTTCAACCACGAATCGCCCCGCCGTGGCGAAACCTTCGTCACCCGGAAAATCACCCGCGCTGCCGCCCGCATAAAACTGGGGCTGCAGGATTGCCTCTATCTTGGTAATATCGATGCCAAGCGCGACTGGGGCTTCGCCGGTGATTATGTCGAGGCCATGTGGCGGATGCTGCAGCAGGAGCAGCCTGATGATTACGTCATCGCAACCGGTGCGACCTACATGGTGCGCACCTTTGCTGAAAAGGTTTTTGAACGCCTCGGCATGACGCTGGAGTGGCGTGGCATAGGCGTCGACGAAAAGGGGATCGACACAACGAGCGGTAAGACCGTCATCGAGATCGACCCGAAATATTTCCGTCCGGCAGAAGTCGACCTGCTGCTGGGCGATCCGACCAAGGCGAGGACACAGCTCGGGTGGGAACTCAAGACCAGTTTTGAGCAGTTGGTCAATATGATGACTGACGCCGACCTGAAGCAGGCTGAGAGGGAGAAACGGGCTAATGGATAAAAATTTTAAAATTTTCGTTGCCGGTTCACGTGGCCTTGTCGGTTCGGCCCTGATGCGCCGCCTTACACTCGGCGGCTACACCAATCTGATCACACCCGAGATCGACCAGCTCGACCTGACCGATCAGCACGCCGTGGCCGCATTCTTTGCGGCCGAGAAGCCGGAGTACGTCATCCTGGCGGCCGCCAAGGTCGGTGGCATCCATGCCAACAACACCTATCCGGCAGAGTTCATCCACATCAATCTGGCCATCCAGAGTAATGTGATCCACAACGCCTGGCTGCACGGCGTCAAGCGCCTGCTGTTCCTGGGTTCGTCATGCATATATCCGAAACTCACCCCCCAGCCGATGAAGGAAGAGCATCTCCTCACTGGTCTTCTTGAACCGACCAATGAGCCTTACGCCATTGCAAAAATCGCCGGTATCAAGATGTGCGAATCCTACAACCGGCAGTATGGTACAAAGTTTATTGCCGTCATGCCGACTAATCTGTATGGGCCGGGAGACAACTTCCACCCCGAGAACAGCCATGTCTTGCCGGCCTTGATCCGGCGTTTTCACGAGGCCAAGATGCAAAATGCTCCCGAGGTCGTGGTGTGGGGCAGTGGCACCCCGCGCCGGGAGCTGCTTTATGTTGATGATATGGCCAATGGCTGTTTGCACTTGATGGAACTGACAGACGAGCTGATCACCCCGGAACTGCTGAGTTTTCCCAAACCTTGCTTCGTCAACCTTGGAACGGGTCAGGATGTCACCATCTGCGAACTGGCCGAGATCGTCAGCACTGCTGTCGGCTACCAGGGTGAGCTGGTATTTGATGCAACCAAGCCGGACGGCACCCCCCGCAAACTGCAAGATGTCAGCCGTATGCATGCCCTAGGGTGGAAGCATTTGGTCAGTTTGGAGCAGGGTATCTCAACTACCTATCAATGGTATTTGGACAGCCTCAAGGGAAAATAATGATCATCCCTGGGTGCAATCCGGCAGATACCTTGAGAACGATTTTGCGCGGTTCGAAATCATTTACTGGAGATATGGAATGCTTGATTTGAACTGTTTCAAGGCATACGACATTCGTGGCCGAGTGCCGGATGAGCTAAATGAGGAGGTAGCCTATCGCATCGGCCGGGCATATACCGAGTTTCTGAAGCCGGAGCGGGTGATCATCGGCCGGGACAACCGCTTGTCGAGCAAATCCCTGGCCGAAGCCCTGGCGCGCGGTCTGACCGATGGCGGTAGCGATGTGTTCGATGTCGGGATATGCGGCACCGAGCAGGTCTACTTCGCTACCTTTCATGAAAGGATGGATGGCGGCATCATGGTTACCGCCAGCCACAACCCCTTGGATTACAATGGTATGAAGCTGGTGCGGGAAGATTCGAAGCCGATCAGCGGCGATACCGGCTTGATTGAGATCAAACGACTCGTAGAGCTTAATGATTTTCCCGCTTCAACCTCGATAGGAAAGGTAACTCCTCTCTATATAAGCGATAAGTATATTGAGCATCTCCTTGGGTATGTCGACAGAGTCGCACTGCGGTCCCTGAAGGTGGTTGTCAACGCTGGCAACGGTTGTGCCGGCCCGGTGTTGGATCTTTTCGAGAAACACTTGCCATTCACTTTTATCAAAGTGCACCATAGTCCTGACGGCAGTTTTCCCAATGGTATCCCCAATCCTCTTCTTCCCGGAAATCGATCAGCAACCATTGCGGCCATCAAAGAACACAATGCGGATGTGGGAATCGCCTGGGACGGCGATTTTGATAGATGTTTTCTATTTGATGCCCAGGGGCGTTTTATTGAAGGTTATTACATAGTGGGACTTTTAGCTGCTGCGTTTCTCCAAAAACACCCACGGGCCAAAATCATCCACGATCCGCGCCTGACCTGGAATACGATTGATCTGGTTCAGTCACAGGGTGGCACTGCCGTTATGAGTAAAACCGGACATGCCTTTATCAAGGAGCGCATGAGAGCCGAAGATGCTGTGTATGGCGGCGAGATGAGTGCTCATCATTATTTCCGTGACTTTGCCTACTGCGACAGCGGCATGATCCCCTGGCTTCTTGTGCTGGAGATGATCTGCACATCAGGAAAACCCTTGTCTGAATTGCTTGACGAGAGGATGCGCCTGTATCCGGCCAGTGGCGAAATAAACCGCACGGTCAATGATCCGAGGAGCGTAGTCAGGGTGGTGACTGAACATTTTAACGCAGAAGCTAGAGCTATGGATTATACCGATGGTGTCAGCCTCGACTGCGGTAACTGGCGCTTCAATCTCCGTTCATCGAACACCGAGCCGGTCCTCAGATTGAATGTGGAATCAAGAGGGGACCACGCTCTCATGGAACTGAAGACTGTCGAGATCCTGGCCATCATGGACCGGGCCGAAACCGCCAATGTCTGATATGAAATCAACGGTTAGGGCCGCACTATGAAGAAAACCGGCACAATACTGATAACCGGGGCAACGGGTTTTGTCGGGTCCGTCCTTGTCAAACGGCTGCTGCTGGACGGTGTCCGTCTCAGAGCCGCTGTCCTGGCCGGAGAGGATGCCGGACACCTCCCCGCGGAGGTTGAGCGGATTGTCGTCGAGCCTCTGTCGGAGTCGAGCGACTTCTCGGCAGCCCTGCGGCGGGTGGATACCGTGATCCACTTGGCTGCCCGCGTCCATATCATGCGGGACATGGCGACCGATCCCTTGGGCGAATTCCGCAAGGTGAACCTGCATGGTACCGAACGCCTTGCGCGGCAGGCTGCCGAAGCCGGCGTGAAACGCCTGGTTTTCATGAGTACCATCGGAGTAAACGGCAGCTTTTCCGGCAGCCGCGCTTTTTCCGAGCGCGACCATCCCTGCCCCCATAACCCCTACTCGGTCTCCAAGCTGGAAGCAGAGATCGGCTTGCGGGCGATAACTGAAAAAACCGGCATGGAGCTTGTGATTGTCAGAGCGCCTCTTATCTATGGCCCGGGCAACCCTGGGAACTTCCTTTCGCTTCTGCGGGTCATAGTAAAGGGTATCCCGCTCCCTTTAGGGAGCGTCGCCAATCTCAAAAGCTTTTTGTATGTGGAAAATCTTGCCGATGCCCTGGCTTTATGCGTAACAGCGCCGAAAGCCGCCGGGCAGACCTACCTGGTGTCGGACGGCGAGGATGTAGCTACGCCGGAGCTGATCCGTCGTCTGGCGCGCGCTTTGGACAGGCCTTGCCGGCTCTTGCCGTTTCCGACCAATCTGATACGCTTGGCCGGAAAAATGTCCGGGAAGTCACGGGCGGTGGAACAGTTGTTGGGGTCGCTGCAGGTGGACAGTTCGAAGATACGAAACGTGCTGGGGTGGGCTCCTGTCTTCACGCTGGAGCAAGGGCTGGAGAAAACTGCGACGTGGTTTAAAAACTCAAAACTCAAAGCTCAAAGCTCAAAACTCAAAACTGCCTTCGACTGCCTGCTTTCCCTGCTGCTGCTTGCCTGCTTCAGCCTCCCCATGCTCTGCGTGGCGCTGCTGGTGAAGCTGACCTCCGTCGGTCCGGTGCTCTACTGGTCGGACCGGGTAGGAAGGCACAATATCATCTTCAAAATGCCCAAGTTCCGCACCATGCGCGTCGACACGCCTGCCGTTGCAACTCACCTCCTGTCTAATCCCGATCAATTTTTGACACCTGTCGGCAAGTTTCTTCGCAAATCGAGCCTTGACGAACTGCCGCAACTGCTGAGTATCCTGCGCGGTGACATGAGCTTTGTCGGCCCTCGCCCAGCCCTCTTCAATCAAGACGATCTCATCGAGTTGAGGACGCAAAAAGGAATACATCTGCTCAATCCCGGCCTGACTGGCTGGGCTCAGATCAACGGCAGGGATGAACTGCCGATTCCGGTTAAGGTTGAATTCGATGAATACTACCTTTTGCATCGTTCTATCCTTCTTGACATTAAGATTGTTTATATGACTGCATTCAAAGTGGCAAGAAGGGAAGGGGTAGTACATTAACCCGGCTTGCAGGCTAAAAAACAACATTAGACGGTCATGCTGTTACTTGCTTCAGGAAATGTTGGAAATGTGATTCACTATGGAGATAACATGAAATAAGCCCTAGTCACCGGTATCACCGGTCAGGACGGTTCCTACCTGGCAGAACTCCTGCTGAACAACTATTCGCGAACTGGCTGAGCTCGTTAGCACTGTTGTCGGTTACCAAGCGTCACCGCGCAGCATCGGCAGATGTTGGATCAGGTGCTGGGCCTCTTCGAGATCAAGCCTGATTATTGTGAGAACATCTGCGCGGCCCTGGCCTACATCGCCGAAAGCAATCCTGATGTCGAAATCCTCTATCTCATGAGGAGACTATGAGCCTTGACCGACGCCGGCTGTCTTGTTAATTACTGGGCGATTAGTCAACACTGTTTAAGCAATATCAGAATGAATGCAAAAGTGTCTCTCCGAGTTGAGCGATTGTAAAAAAATTCAGATTAAAAGTTGATTTTTATTCTTGAGATGCTATAGTCTGAGACTTCAGAGTGAATGCTTGAAGGTGCTGTTTGCCGCTTTGACTTGTCTGATTTAATGCAATTGCTGGGGGGGGGTATGTTCCGTGCAAAAAGGGTCCTAGTCTTTTTCCTGGACGTCGCTTTAATCGCTGTTTCGCTTTACTTCTCATTTCTGCTCCGCTTCGATTTCCATATTCCTGCCGACGAATTGAACATACTACTTCAAGGGCTTGCCGTAGTCCTCATCGCCAAACCGATACTGTTCGCTGCCTCAGGCATGTACCGCAACATCTGGCGCTACGCCTCGCTTCAGGATGCCTACGAGATCTTCAAGGTGGTCACCTTCTCCTCCATGGCTTCCGCATTTCTGCTCGTTTTCATCAAAGGCGCTTTCGCTCTGCCGCGTTCCATCTATATCCTCGACTGGTTCATCCTCTTCGCCCTGGTCGCCGTGAGCCGGCTGATCTGGAGGATTTATCGGGAAACCAGGTTCATTCCGTCCCTGCGCAAGGGCAAGAGAACGCTCATCATCGGCGCCGGCGATGCGGGAAACCTCCTCCTGAAGGAGATCAGAAAACAGTCGAGCTCCCCCTACAACGTGGTCGGGTTTGTCGACGATAACCCGGCAAAACGCGGTCTTCGTCTCTCCGGGGTCCGCGTGCTCGGCGGCACTAACCGCCTGCGAGCCCTGGTGAGAAGGCACCGTGTTGAGGAGGTTATTTTCGCCATACCATCCGGCGACGGAGCGCTGATGCGCCGGGTGATCGCCAGCTGTGAGCGGGCTAAGGCACGATTTAAGACGCTTCCGGGAATTACCGCTATTATTGACGGCAAGGTCTCATTTTCCCAGATAAAGGACGTGGAGATCGAGGACCTCCTGGGGCGCGAGTCTGTGGTCCTCGATCAGACGGCGATCCGCAACTATCTCACCGACAAGCGGGTGCTGGTGACGGGGGCGGCGGGGAGCATCGGGAGCGAGATCTGCCGGCAGGTGGCTCTCTTTAATCCCGCTAAGATCGTCCTTTTCGACAACGCGGAAACTCCTCTTTTCTATATCGAGAAGGAACTGGCAGCGGCATTCCCCGATCTGCGCATCATCCCGATGGTAGGCGACGTTAAGAACCAGGACCGGGTGGAGGCTGTGTTCGACGAGTTCTGCCCTGAGGTCGTGTTCCACGCCGCGGCCTACAAGCACGTCGCCATGATGGAGTACAACCCGGCCGAGGCGGTCCTGAACAACGTCATGGGGAGCCGGATCGTCGCTGATGCTGCCCATAAATACAAGGTGCACAATTTCGTCATGGTCTCCACGGACAAGGCGGTGAACCCGACCAACGTCATGGGGGCGACCAAGAGGAGCGCCGAGATCTACGTGCAGGCACTGGCCGGAATGAGCACGACCAAGTTCACAACGGTCCGCTTCGGCAACGTGCTCGGCAGTAACGGCAGCGTCATCCCGCTCTTCAAGGAGCAGATACGCATGGGCGGACCGGTCACCGTGACGGACAGGGACGTGGTCCGGTATTTCATGACCATCCCCGAGGCTGCGCAGTTGGTCATGCAGGCCGGGTGCATCGGCAAGGGTGGGGAGATCTTCGTGCTGGACATGGGCGAGCCTGTCCGGATCCTGTCGCTTGCCGAGGAACTGATCCGGCTCTCCGGGCTCATCCCCTACAAGGAGATCGACATCGAGTTCACGGGGCTTAAGCCCGGCGAGAAGCTCTTCGAGGAACTCCTCATCGACGGTGAGGGGATCAAGCCGACGACCCACAAGAAGATACGTGTCATGGCCCCGGTGGAGACCGACCTGAAGCGCGTCGCCGACGACCTGGATGCGCTCTTCGCGCTCGCCAGGGCCTCCGACATCTCCGGGTTCCTGAAGTCTCTGAGGACCATCGTTCCCGAGTTCGTCCCGCGCTATCAGTTCGACGTAGCCCCGCCGCTTGCCTTCCAGCGGGTGAGGCCCGACCTGTTTCCGCCCCAGAAGCTCGCCTTCGTCAGGAGCCTGCGTGTCGTCAACCCGAACGAGGGCTCGGCTGCCTGATAACGTCAAAGGCTAATCAAAGCTGAAACCATTTGCCACGGATAAAATCTGAGGAAATCTGAGAAAAGCCAGCGTCAGGTTTAAACAAAACCGGTTGGACACCAGACACTGGACGAGGTTTGTACAGCTTAAACGTATTTCTCCGAAGTTTTCGGATGTTCTCCGTGGCCAATGTTTTTTCGCTGGTCTTATTGAATCGATTTACGATATTGTCTATATCCCGTCCTCCCTGTTAAATGGCCTTTCACGTCTTGTAGGATTATTGATGAATTATATTAAGTTTGTTTTGGTCGTTCTCTGCACAGGGATTACCTTCTCCGGCAGCGCCTTCGCACTTTCTTCCCCGAACATCCCCCTGGACAGCCCCATATACCTCTACCTGGAGAAGCTCTCCGGCTTCGGGCTTGTGTCGGGTGACGTCAAGGGGATCCGCCCCTATTCCAGAAGTGAAGCAGTGAGGCTCCTCAGGGAGGCTGAAACTCGGCTTGCTGCCAGCGGCTCTCCCGGCCTTTCCAGTGAGATAGTCGCCCGGCTCAGGGAACTGCTGCCGCGCGAGGCCGCACTCTACGGTGATCCGTCAACGGCGCCCGCCTTCGATTACAACCCGCTCGCCAGTGCCAGGCTTCGCTACGTGAACCTCGACGGCGCCCCGAGAAGCTATTTTCGTGCTGTCCATGATCCCGGCAATGACGGGGTTTTCGGCATCGGGAGTGGCCTTCGGCCTGCCACTCCGTATCCGTCCCCGATTCAGCAGCGCGGCAGCGAAGGGACGCCGCTTTTCGAGAACAACAACGGCGTTGTTTACCGCTCCGGGAGCAACCTGGACCTGAGATTGAGCGGCGAGGCGCACCTCGGGTCCAAGGCCTCGCTGCTCGTCGAACCGATGCTCCTTTGGTCCGAGTCTGGCGATGAGGCGAGTCTGCGTCTCAACAAGGGGTACCTGAAGCTAGGCGGCGAGGGGTTGGAGCTTGAGGTGGGGCGCGACGAGAACTGGCTCGGACTGGGCTACCGCGGTGCCATCACCCTTTCCAACAACGCCCGCAACTTCGACATAATCAAGCTCTCCAGCCCGGAGCCGGTCACGAGCCGCTACCTTTGGGACCTTAAATATTCCCTGATTCTGTCGCAGTTTGAAAAAACGGTCACGGACGGGCAGAAACGGCAGCCGCTCTTTGTCGCAGCAAAGCTCTCCCTAAAGCCGACCACGAACTCCGAGCTAGGCTTTAATCTTGGTCGCCAGGCCGGTGGCCCCGGGGTGAACAACAGCCTGGGCGACACCATGCGGGGCCTGATCGGCGGGTCCGGCGCGGACAACTCGAATTCCGTCGCGGGTATCGAACTGCGCTTCAGGTTCCCCTGGCTCAGAAATGCCGAGTTGTACGGCGAATACTCCGGCGAGGACACCGCCGCGTTCTGGCCTATCGTAGAGAGTTATCTTGCTGGATTCTATATCCCGAGACTCACCGACAGTGGCCGGGATGACCTCCGCTTCGAATATTTCCGCGGCAACCAGATCCTCTACACGAATGGAACCTTTACCGAAGGCTACCTCTACCACGACCTCCCGATAGGCGACTCCCAGGGGGGGGCTGCCCAGGAGTTCTTCCTGCGCTACAGCCACTGGTTCTCGGTGAGAAACAACCTGGCACTGGAATGCTACCGGACCTCGCGTGGCGATTACGGCCGGATCACCGTCGACTCCTCCGGCAGATTCGACCCCAACGGAGTCATGCAGGCGGTCGAGCGCAAGGTGGCACTGCGCGCCTTCTGGACCCTCCCGGTCCATGGCGACTGGAACGCCCTCCTCATGTACGGCAGGGAGCGGATCGAGAACCTGGAGCTGAGGCAGGGGGAGACCAGGACCAACCAGCTACTCCGCGCCGAACTTACCTATCGATACTGATAAAATGCACCCCACGCAAAGACGCAAAGAAAATCTGAAACCACTTGTTTACCTGTTCCCGATAATCTTTAAAAATGCACACCTTGTGCCAGAGGATTTGCAGTCCTGTGGTCTGTGGGGCTAGCAGTCCTCCCTGACGACTCCCGGACGTTTTCTCCTTTCCCCTTTATTCCTCAGCAGATTCGCGCTATATTCACGATCGGATCAGGCTGGCTATCTAGGGGGCCGGAGCCAGAACTGGAAAGCGGGCTGCCCATTGACCTAGGCGGAGAATCCTCGCCGCGAAATTATGAAGGGCTTTGCGAATGGTACAATTTGATGCGACTCACTGATTTCGAAGTATCTTCTATCCGACAAACGATTCATGCGCTGGATCCGGATGCCGGCATTTATCTCTTCGGATCGCGGACGGATGATAGTAAACGCGGCGGTGATATAGACCTGCTTATCATGTCTGACCGGCTTACTTCTGCCGCCGCCGGTCCTGTCCGATGGCGGCTATGGGAACTGATCGGAGAGCAAAAGATCGACATAGTGATTGCAAAAGACGATTCCGAGCCCTTTGTCAGGATTGCCTTAAAAGAGGGGGTGCTGCTGTGACAAATAACGATTATATCCAAAATCTTATCCACGATCTGGATATCCTTGACCAGTCTCTTTACTGGCTGAGGCGTTCCCATGCGATTTGCACAAAGATTGGTGTGAAGTCTGCGTATGCCGAGGAAGAATTCGATGCTATTGAAACCCTTACCAGTAGGTATACGCGCACCAGCGACATCATCATTCAAAAAATATTCAGAAGCATCGATAAGGTGGAGTTTGAAGACAGCGGTACCATGATCGACGTCATTAACCGCGCCCACAAGAGGGGTCTTTTTGATTCGGTAGAGGAAATACGAACCATCAAGGATCTCCGTAACAAGATAGCTCATGAATATGCCAAGGAGGATATTGAGTCCATTTTTGCGCAAGTTGTAAATTTTACACCTGAAATATTCGACATCGCAGCCAGGGTTCTGGCATACTGCTCTCGTTATACCAAGGCAGCGATGCCTTAAGAATGGAAGTGGAGGATAAAATGTCTGCCAATCTCCTGTTCATCTACGGTCCGTCAGGGGCCGGGAAAACCAGGCTTCTCCAGATGATAACCGAGACCTTGCACGGAGTCCAAGGCGTCGTAAGGGTCGGCTGCGAGCAGGTCGTCGATGAGATGGCACAATCTGTCTCACATGCGAGATTTGCCGATTTTTTCGACCGTTATACTACGGTTGCGAACCTTCTGATTGACAACCTCTAACTGACGTCTCCAGGCGTTGCTGCCTCCTTTCCCCTTTATTTCTCAGCAGATTCGCGCTATATTCACTGATCGGATCAGGCAGGCTATCTAAGGACGCATACCCGCCATGTACTGCACATTTTACGGCTTTCGGGAAAGCCCCTTTACCATTACCCCGAACCCCCGCTTTCTGTTCATGAGCGCCCAGCACCGGGAGGCGTTCGCGCACCTCACCTACGCCGTGGAGAGCCGCGCCGGCTTCATCGAGCTGACCGGAGAGGTCGGTACCGGCAAGACCACGCTGCTGCGCACCTTCCTGAGCCGCCTGGATTCCGAGGGGCATCGTACCGCTCTCATCTTCAACCCCTGCCTCTCCTCTTTGGAGCTTTTGACGAGCATCAACCGGGAGTTCGGCCTCCTCTGGGAGAACGGCAGCCGGATGGAGCTCCTGCAGGCGCTGAACGGTTTCCTCCTGGAGCAGAAGGCGGCCGGGCGCAGCGTCGTGCTGGTCATGGACGAGGCACAGAACCTGTCCCCGGAGGTGCTGGAACAGATCCGCCTCATCTCCAACCTGGAGACCGAGACGGACAAGCTGATCCAGATCGTCCTGTCCGGACAGCCCGAGCTCCTCTCCATACTCGCCAGGGCGGAGCTCCGGCAGTTGAACCAGCGGATCACGGTCCGCTACCATCTGCTCCCGATGGGTTTCGACAGCACCCGGCGCTACATCGAGCACAGGATGGAGCTGGCCGGCCGGTTCCGGGCTGCGGAGTTCTCCAATGCCGCGCTGAAGCGGATCTTCCGCTATTCGGGCGGCGTCCCGCGGCTGGTCAATATCGCCTGCGACCGAGTGCTTCTGATCGGGTTCACCGAAGAGGACCGGCTGATTTCCGGCCGGATGGCGGCCCAGGCGATTTCGGAGCTGCGCGGTCGTGCCCCGTATGGAATAGGTGCTCGTTTTTTCGCGCGCATCTTCCGGCACCTGCCACGTTGGTAACCGCTACAACGGATTTACACTGATTAAATAACAGAAAAAACCGTAGAAAAGCCAAAGCTAAAACAATTTGCCACGGAGAAAATCTGAGGAAATCTTAGAAAAGCCAACGTCAAGTTTAAACCTGTAATACCTGGTGGACACCAGATACGGGGACTAGGTTGGCACAGTTTAAACGTCATTCTCGGAGTTCTCAGATGGCCTGCGCGCTGTAGCGCTTCAAGCGCGGCCAATCGTTTTCCTCTTTTTTGGTTTTCCTCTGGTGGCCCTCTCTGCTCTCTGTGGCCATGCTTTTTGTCCGCGTTCTATAAGTTTGTTCCGTAAAGGAGTGGCTATGAGTTCCATACTGAAGGCGCTGGAAAAGGCGGAGGAATCGCACAGCACAAGGCGTAACGGCGGCGATAGCGGGCTCATCAGGACGCGAACGCACCGGCCTTCGTGGGTCATGCCTGCCGCGGTGCTTTGTGGCGCAGTCGTGGCGGCCTTGGTCACTTTCGCTGCCATGGGCGGCTTTTCGCGTCAGGCACCGGTCGCGCAGGTGCCTGCGGTTGTCGCTAAGACCGGTCCTGTAGTCGTTGCGCCCATAAACCCGGTGATTGAACTGCCAGCGGCCCTGTCGGAACAGACGCCTGCGAGCCCGTCGGCAGGTGCGCTCGTCCTGCCGAGTCCAAAGGTCGCGCCGCTGCCGGCCCTTACGGGAAAAGCCGCACGCCACGCTATGGTCCCCATGCCGCATCCTGCTTCCGTGCAGCCATCTCCGGCGCAGACAGCGCCTGAACCCGAGGCTGCAGCTGCGGAAAAAGCAGCCCCGGCGCTAAGGGTGACGGGAATCGCCTGGCAGAACAACGGCGAGTCGAGCTTTGCCGTGGTGAATGGCAAAGCGGTTCTACAGGGCGGCGTGGTTGACGGATTCAAGGTGATGGAGATTCATCATGATATGGTCCGATTCTCCGGCAGCAGCGGGACTATCGATGTCCCACTCGGGGGAGAAGAGAATAATTGACAATTGACAATTTTTTAAACTGACCTTTAACTTTGAACTTTGAACTTTGAACTTTGAACTTTGAACTTTGAACTTTGAACTTTGAACTTTGAACTTTGAACTGATGTGTGCCGGAGTGAAATAAATGCCGCCTGTAAAATTAGATGACGAGAAATGGGAGGGACTCTGCGAACAGTGCGGTCTCTGCTGCTTTGAAAAGATTGAGGACGAGAACGGCAGGATCTTCTTTACCTCGACCCCGTGCCGCTATCTGGATATCGACACAAGACGCTGCAAAATTTATAAAAAGCGTTTCAAAATATACCCTGAATGTGTGCAACTCACCCCGGAGCTGGTAAAAAACCTGAAATGGCTGCACCGCGACTGCGGATATAAGAAGGCAATTGACAATGGACAATTGATAATTGACAATGACTAACTTTGAACTTTGAACTGTTTTATTGAGGTGAAATTTGGTACCTGCTGAAAACAAAATGGCTGTAACTCCGAAACTTTCTGAGGCCGAGTTCGCTAAACTCCCCCTCGCGCAAAAAAACGCCTATCTCAGGAATGTCGCGCCCAAGCAGCGCATGGACCTGATCCTCTCGGACCACGATGCCAGGAGGCTCGTCGCTGCCATGCAACCCCAGGAGTTCTTCTGGCTTATGAAGGAGATCGGCGAGACCGATGCGCTGGGATTGCTGCAGATCGCCTCTCCCGACCAGTGCCTCTTCATACTGGACACGGAGCTTTGGGAAGGCTACACCTTCTCCGAAGAAAAGGCGTGCCGCTGGCTCTCCTACTTCATGGAGGGAGGCGAGCCGCGCGTTCACGAACTCCTGAAACATCTCGATTTCGAGTTCCTGCTGATGTTCCTGACTCAGGAGCTGATCGTCCAGGGCGGTATCGGCGACCTGTCCGAGGACGAGGAGCGTTTCGGGGATTACGATCTCACCCTGGACGGCGTCTTCATGATTTCCTTCAAGAATCCCAAACAGAGCCAGCTGATCGGCTCCTTCCTGTCAATGCTCATCAAGCTGGACAACCCGCTCTACACCGCCCTCATGGAGGGGATCAAGGGTGATGTGGACCTGGAGCTTGAGGAACAGTGCCAGAGGTTTCGGACCGGCCGACTCGAAGACCTCGGCTTCCCGCCGCTCGACGAGGCGCTCTCCATCTATGCCCGTGTCAATCTCGCCTCGTTCGAGCTGCACGGCGACAAGGTGCTCCGCCCGGCAGGGGAGTGCGCCGGGCTGATTCCAATCCGTGCCCAGGAGGATACCCTCCTTTTCAGGGCTCTTGCCCTCGCCGATTCGGAGACGCTCATGCAGGAGCTGAACTACCTGGTCAACAACGCACTGGTCGCCGAGGGGGGCGCGTTTGCCGAGCCTGAAACGATGACCGGCGTGCTGCAGCGCGTCTGCGGCTACCTGAACATCGCCCTGGAACATCTCAGCGGCGGGGACGAAAACAAGGCCGCTGCAGTGCTCTCCGGCGAACTGCTGAAGAGGTTGTTCCAGCTCGGCTACTCCATCGTACTGGAGCTGAAGTTCGCTGCCCAGGACACCGAGACCGTGGACTACGCTTCCGGTAAACTGCTCGCAGGACTCAAGGCCAAGCGGCCCCGTTTCTATCGCGGGCTCGACCCTGACGGCATCGACGGCTACCGCGAGTTTAAGGATCTGGCCGATGTGAAGCGCGCGGCGGGTCTGCTGGGACAGCTGCGGGGCTGAAATGGATTTTGATGTTTGAGCCCCGGGCTATCCGCTTCGGGGCTCTTTTTTTGCCGCTGTTTCCGTACCCCTTGCGCCTCCCGCTCCCCGGATGCACCTCCTGGCTCAAATCTGCTCCCACACCACATCCTTTTGCGGCTGGCACCCGCCTGACATCTTGCAAAGTCACGCTTCATTGGTATGATTTGTTAGCTTTGTCTTGTGATTCGTAGTCTTTCAGTTTTTTCCTCCCCTAATCCTATCTGCTGGAAAGTGTGCCGCGTGGCTTATCCACCTGATGCCTCAGAGACATCTTGCGCGCATTGCGAGGGGACTGCTGGGGGGGCTGTGATTGCGGCAGGAGGTGCGGGCGAGGAGTGGGCGGTACCAAGGGGGCGCTCTCTTTCAAGAGGCCCGTCGCAAGCGTCAGGGGGTAAGGATGAAGGTGCTCGTCGTGGACGATTCCCGTTGCGATCGCAAGATCATTCGCTACAACTTCGAGTGGCACGGCTGCCAGGTGGTCGAGGCGGCTAACGGCCGCCAGGGGCTGGAGATGGCGCTCTCGGAGAAACCCGACCTGATCGTTTCCGATTGCCTGATGCCGATCATGGACGGCTTTCAGTTTCTCCGCGAACTGAAGAAACTGACAGAGCTCAGGGCGATACCGTTTATCTTCTATTCCGCGGTGTATACCGGCAGCAAAGAGGCGGAACTTGCCCACTCCATGGGCGCCCGGGCCTTCATCGAGAAACCGAAGAACCCGGATGAACTCTGGGAAGAGGTCGGGCGGGTCATGGCGGCGCAATCGGCGGGGGAGGGGGAGGGTGTGGTAGCGGCCGATGTCTGGCGGGAGGAGGAATTCCTCAGGAATTACAGCCAGGTGGTGGCGGGGAAGCTTGAGGAGAAGGTGAGGGAGCTCTCCGAGGTGAACGAGAGCCTGCTCAGGTTGAACGGAGAACTGGAGCAACGGGTCGTGGAGCGGACCACGCAGCTGGAGGCGGCCAACCGCGAACTGGAGATGCTCAGCTACTCCGTTTCCCACGATCTGCGTGCGCCCCTTCGGCACATGGAGGGTTTCAGCCAGGCGCTCATCGATGATTATGCCGGGAAACTGAACACGACCGGCGGGGAGTACCTGGAACGGATCAGGAAATCGAGCCGGCGCATCCTGGAGATGATCGACGCGATCCTCGAGCTGTCGCGCTATTCCCGCGGCAAGGTCGTCAGGGAGAGCGTGGATCTGAGCGCCATGGTGCAGGAGATCGCCGCGGAACTGGCGCGCTCCCAGCCGGACCGGCAGGTGGGCTTCCGGATCGCTCAAGGGATGACGGTGCGCGGGGATGCTCGGCTGCTCCGGGTGGTGCTGGAGAACCTGGTCGGCAACGCCTGGAAGTTCACTGCGCAGAAAAAGGAAGCGCTGATCGAGTTCTACGCCACCGAGTGGGAAGGGCGCCTCGCCTTCGCGGTCAGGGACAACGGTGCGGGCTTCGATATGGCCTACGCCGACAAGCTGTTCACCCCCTTCCAGAAGCTGCACGGCACCGACGAGTTCGCCGGCAGGGGGATCGGGCTCGCCATTGCCAGAAGGATCATCAACCGCCACGGTGGGACGATCCATGCGGAAGCGGAGACCGGCAAGGGGGCGACTTTCACCTTTACCGTCTAGCCCTTCGGATCCGCCAACCTCCCGATCAGCTCCCCGCCCTGTGACTCGGTGACCAGGACTCTCACCTCGCTGTTGAAGAGCCCGTCGCTACCCTGGATCAGCACCGGCAGGTAATTTCTGGAAAGACCCTTCCTCCCGCCCGCATCCCTTTGTACCAGGACCTGCAGTTCCCGCCCCACGAAGCCCGCCGCGTACTGGTTTTTCTTCTGCTCCGACAGGAGCCGCAACGCCTCGGCCCGCTCCTTGATCACCCGCGAGTGCAGCTGGGGGGTCATGGTCGCGGCCGGTGTGCCCGGTCGCGGCGAGAAAGGGAAGACATGCAGGTATGCCAGGGGGAGCCCTTCGATGAACCGGTAGGTCTCGGCGAACTCCTCGTCGCTTTCTCCCGGAAAGCCGGCAATCACGTCCGTGCCGAGGCAGATGTCGGGGATCGCCTGCGCCAGGGATTGCACCACGCCGCGGTACAGGGCTGTCGTATAGCCTCGGTTCATGCGGGAGAGCACGCCGTCGCTGCCGCTTTGCAGCGGCAGGTGCAGGTGGGGGCAGACGATCTCGGAGGCGGCGATGAAGGCGACCAGTTCCGGGGAAACCTCCGTCGGTTCCACCGAGCCGATCCTCAGCCGCCCGACCAGCGCGCGCTCCTCGACCTGCCTGAGAAGTGCCAGAAGGTTCGTCGGCGGGGTGAGGTCGAGTCCGAAGCCTCCCAGGTGGATGCCGGTCAGCACGATCTCCTTGAACCCCTTGGCAGTGAAGGAAGCCATTCCCTCCAGCGCCTCCTCGGGGGCGACGCTCCTGCTGGCCCCGCGGGCAAACGGGACGATGCAGTAGGCGCAGCGGGAGTCGCAGCCGTTTTGCACCTGGAGAAAGGCCCGGGTGTGCTCGGCAAAGCTCTCAAGCGGCGCGCTCTCTCCCGACCTGGCGAGTGAGATATCGGCGACCACCGCCTTCGGCTGGTCCCCCATCCCCCTGACAAAGGCAGCGATGTCGCGCTTCTCGCTGTTGCCGAGGATCAGGTTCACCCCGGGCAGCTTCAAAAGCTCCTCCCCGGCCATCTGAGCGTAGCAGCCGGTCACGATGACGCGCGCCTCCGGGTTCATGCGACTGGCGCGCCTGATCAGACGGCGCGATTCGGCGTCCGTCTTCGCCGTCACGGTGCAGCTGTTGATGACGTATATGTCCGCCGTTTCCGAGAAGGGGACGATGCTGAAACCGTCCTGCTCCAGAGCCTGAGTCATGGCGGCCGATTCGAACTGGTTTATCTTGCAGCCGAGGGTGGTAATGGCGATTGTTTTTGTCATGGTCTGGTTACGCGGAGATCCTTTGCTGGCGGGGTAGCGGTGGCGGTAGCAGCGGTATGGGTGATTGATCGAAGCAAGCCTGCCGTCAAAAACCTCACCACAGAAGGGCACAGAGGAACAGGGAGGAAATCTTAAAACAATGGCTAAATTTTTTTGGTTTTAAACATAAATCCAGGTTGTCCGGTTTGATTCTTGCCTGCAAAACCACAAACGAAAAATTGGCCACAAAACGCACAAAAGCTTAAAAGCTTGAAGATGTTTTTTGCGCCTTTTGTGCCTTTTTGTGGCGAAAAGATTTTGTGTTGTTTGTGATTTCAACTTTACTCGGCCAATCTGCCGCATTTTACGCTCTACAGCACGGCGATTGTCGAAAGCAAAAAGCAAACACACTGCTGACATAAATCAGGTTTTGATTTTCCTCTCTGTACCTCTGTGGTGAGGCTTTATGCTTTGGGTTCTTGGTGATTTGTCGACAACCCGATTCGTTTTTTCAGCAGTTCGTGCTCGGCTGCGAGCGCGACGTATTTCCTCTCCAGTTCGCGGATCTGGTCGAAGAGGCAGGAGATCGCCTTTGCCTCCGGGTCCGGCATCCTGCCGTGCTCCAGGTCCATGCGCTCCTGGGGCTTTTCGGTCGCCATCACCACGCGCCCGGGGATACCGACCACGGTGGAGTTGGGCGGAACCTCCTTGACCACGACGGAGTTGGAGCCGACCTTGCTGTCCTTGCCGACCGTGAAGGGGCCGAGGATCTTGGCGCCGGAGCCGATCACCACGTTGTCCTGGAGGGTAGGGTGGCGTTTCACCTTCTCCCAGCTCACCCCGCCCAGCGTCACGCCGTGGTACAGGGTGACGTTCTCGCCGATCTCGGCGGTTTCCCCGATCACCACGCCCATGCCGTGGTCGATAAAAAATCCCTTCCCGATGGTGGCACCCGGATGTATCTCGATCCCGGTCAGGAAGCGGGCGAGGTGCGAGGTGAAGCGTCCGAAAAACCAGAGTTCCTTTTTCCAGAACCAGTGCGAGATCCTGTGGAACCAGATTGCGTGCAGCCCCGGATAACAGAAGATCACCTCCAGCGTGCTCCTGGCTGCCGGATCCCTGTCAAAGACCGCCTTTATGTCCGATCGTAACCTTGGAAACATCGGTACCTCCCTGGTTTCTTGTCGCGGAACAGTCTGCCGCGCGGGAACTTCCGCTTTTGTGGTAGCATACCCGACTTATTTAGTCAATTACTATGTGGCCGCCCTGCATCCCCCGCAGCAGCTGGAGCTGCGCCAATTCCCCCTGTGCGTGGGGCGCCCCGCAGAACCGGAGCAGCTCCGGGAGCGACTGGTCGGCCCGGCACCTCGGGTAGCTGAGCGACAGATGGTGGATGAGCCGGACGGTCTTCAGGGCGTCGAACCAGCCGTGGAAGGCGGTCTTCAGTCGCTCGGGAGCGCCTGCGTTCGCCCGGAGCCGCTCCCATACCTGGGCGAATCCGGCCTGCTCCAGGTACGCCGCGAGTTCCGGGTCCACCCCGGCGCTTGCGGCCAGCAACTCCCCACCCGAAAGTGCCGCCCCCTTTTCCACGAGGCCGAGCCACTCCCCGAGGATCCGGAAACAGTCGGTCCGGTAGAAGCTCTGGGACTCCTCGCCCTGCTCCAGGATCCGCGAGATGCTCTTGCCGGTGCCAAACGGTACCCGGTGCGAGCTCCGGGCCGAGGGGCGCACGACCGTGCCGCCCACCTGGGCGATCCCGGAGGTCCTTTTGAGCTGCTGCAGGAAGTAGAAGTCCTCGCCGGCGCTGCGGCCGTTCATCCCCCCCATCTTCAGGTAGGCCGCTGCCGTGCACGCCATGGCGCTTCCCACGCAGTGGAATGCGTACGGCGAGCCGGCCCGCGTCAGTCCCAGCACGTAGTGGCGCAGGAACAGTTCGTAGAGCGTGATGGCCCGCTCCTCGGCCGGGGTCTCGCCGCGCTGGTGGCAAAACGGGATGACCGCGCCTCCGGCACTGCTCGTTTCGAAATGGGCGCTGATAGCCTGCAGGTAGTCGGGTCCCACCAGGGTGTCCGCATCCAGGCAGACCATGATCCCGTCCGGGGCAATGAGCGGCAGCGCCAGGTCCATCCCGATCCTGCGGGCGAGCCCGACCCCGCCGGTTTTGGCGGGGAGCTCGAGACCGTCGCTTGCCGCATCCACCAGCGCGAGCCTGAGCGGGATTTCTCCCAGCCGCAGCCGGCGGAGCGTTTCCCGGTTGTCCTGTTTCTCCGCCTCCGCTGCGTCCTCCCGGTGGTTCACCACCACGACGACGAGAAAGCGAGCGAGCTGCTCCGGCGGGTTCTCAGTAAGGGAGCCGAGCGTCGCGAAGAGGCGCTGCGATTCGCCCAGGGCGGGTATCACGATGCATCCGGCGCTTGCGACGTCGCGGCACCCTTCGATGCTCCAGGGGGAGGTTATGGCCCGGCCTGCGAGGTATTTGGCAAGCGGATCCCGGCTCATGGCGCTCCCGGCGAAACGGGTGCCAGCGTGTCGAGGTAGTCGAGCGCTTCCCGGAGCGGGTCGCCGGCCCCCTCCAGCCAGTGGATCGACGTCCCGTGGCCCTGCATCCTCCTGAACCAGTTCTCCTGCTTCTTGGCGAAGTCGTGGATGGCGCTGTTAAGCTTCTGGAACATGTCGTTTCTGGAGAGTTCCCCCTTCAGGTGGCGCGAAAGGTACCGGTACTCGAGACCGTAAAATTCAAGCTGCTCGTAGGGTATGCCCGAGGCGTGCAGCTGCTGCACCTCCTCGATCATGCCGGCCTCCAGGCGCTCCCTGAGCCGCTTGGTGATGCGTTCCCTGAGTACGCCGCGCTCCCACCTGATGCCGAGGGTCACCGGAATTATCTCGGGGCAGGGCCCGCACTCCTCCTGGCCGCTGAACTCCGCGATCTCTATGGCGCGGGTGAGCCTGGCGCGCTCGGTCAGATCGGTGCGGTTATGGAGGCTCGGGTTGGCGCTCGTGAGACGGTCGGTCAGCTGCTCCATGGTCAGGGGGGCGAGCTCCAGGCGAAGCCGCTGGTTTTCCGGGACTTCGGCCAGCCAATAGCCGCGCAGCACCGAATCGAGGTACATGCCGCTTCCCCCGACCAGGACCGGCAGGCGGCCGCGGCCGGAGATCTCCGGGAATGCGGCGAGGAACAGGCGCTGGAACTCGAAGAGGTTGAACTCCGAGCCGGGCGGGGCCACGTCGATCAGGTGGTAAGGGACCCCGCCGTACTCGTGCAGGTCCTTCCCGGAGCCGATGTCCATGCCGCAGTAGACCTGGCGCGAGTCGGCGGAGATGATCTCGCCGCCGAGCCTCCTGGCGAGTTCCACGCCGAGCCTGGTCTTGCCGGAGGCGGTCGCCCCGAGTATCACGAGCAGGTTGAACTGCGGTACGGGCTGCCGGAGGTCTGCGCTTTGCAGGTCCTGAACCTCTGGGTGTGAAACGGCCGCGTCCTGGTTCAACGCAGTCCTCCCGCTTTGAGCAGGTTGATTCCCTTCAGCAGGTCAAGGCCCCGGGCCAGCTGGTTATCCTGTTGTAGCAGCTCCTGCTCCTTGGGCTCCTGCGCCGAGCCAGACTTCGGCCCCGGAGCCGGCTGGGGTTTGGCAGGCGGGTGGGCAGGCACGTTGGTTGGCGGGTGGGTAGGTGCGTTGGCAGGCGCGGCAGTTCCCTGATCCATGTGCCCTTCCAGATCCTGCTCCCGGATCTCCGGCACTTTTTTCTTGTCAATCTGCGCCGGCTTTTTGGCAAACTCGACGACGATGTCCGGGGTGATTCCCTTCGCCTGGATGGAGCGGCCGCTCGGCGTGTAGTAGCGGGCGGTGGTCAGTTTCAGCCCGTCGCCGTTATTGAGTGTCATGACCGACTGCACGCTCCCCTTGCCGAAGCTCTGCGTCCCCATGATGACGGCGCGCTTGTGGTCCTGCAGCGCGCCTGCCACGATTTCCGAGGCGCTGGCGCTGCCGCCGTTGATCAGCACGACCATCGGATAGTGCGGCTCCTTCTCGCCGACAAAGGCGGTCATGCTCCGCATCGAATCCTTATCGCGCCCCTTGGTGCTGACGATCAGACCGTTGGAGAGTCCGTCCCCGATGAAGCGGTTGGCCACGCGAAACGCCTGGTCCACCAGCCCGCCCGGGTTGTAGCGCAGGTCGAGGATGAGGCCGGACAGCGGCGCGCCGTTGTCAGCTGCCAGCGTCTTCAGGGCGCGCTCGAAATCCTCGCCGGTCCGCTCCTGGAATTCCGCGATCCTGATGTAGCCGTAGCCTTGTTCCAGGAGCTTCCCCTTCAGGCTCTTGGTCTTGATGATGGCCCGCACCAGGCGGAAGGAGAGCGGTGCCGCAGTCCCCTCTCTCAGGATGCCGAGCGTGACGGCGGTCCCCGGGGTGCCACGCATCCGGCTTACGCAGTCGTTGACGGGGACTCCGTTGGTCGGCTTGCCGTCGATCTTCCAGATATGGTCCCCGGCGAGAATTCCTGATTTGAAAGCCGGAGTATCCTCGATGGGGGCGTTCACCATGAGCTTTCCGCTCCGCGTGCCGAGCTCTATCCCGACGCCGCCGAAGGCACCGGCCATATGGACCTTCATCTCGGTGTAGTCCGTGGCCGGCATATAGGTGCTGTGCGGGTCGAGTGCGGCCAGCATGCCGTTGATGGCGCCCGTCATCAGTTTCTTGTTGTCCACCTTTTCCACATAGCTCTGCTTGGTCAGTGCGACCACCTCCTGAAACATGCGCAGGTACTCGGCGTCGCTTCTTTTGGCTCTGCTCTGTCTGTCGAACATGAAGACGATGAGCATGGCGGCGATTGTGAGTGAAATGGCAGCCGTGATGACTATGGTTTTTTTTGACATGCGTTGCGACCTTTTACAGCAGAGATTTGGGCGGGTATGACGGCAAACTGATAATGTAAATTTTGCGGGCCGCGTTGTCAACAGCTATCGCCCTTCACGCTAAGGTTAAGGTTAAGGTTAAGGTTAAGGTTAAGGTTGAGGTTGAGGTTGAGGTTGAGGTTGAGGTTGAGGTTGAGGTTGAGGTTGAGGTTGAGGTTGAGGTTGAGGTTGAGGTTGAGGTTGAGGTTGAGGTTGAGGTTGAGGTTGAGGCTAGGCTAGGAAACGGATTCTACTCTTAACCTCAACCTTAACCTTAACCTGAATTCAAGATTGGCCGCTTGGTGCCGTAAAATCGTTGACTTTGCGCCTGCACTGTTGCATAACGCATCCTTAGGGCCAGAGGAGGCGTTATGGAAAAGTTTGTCAGGCATTTGAAAGGAAGGTTCATCGCCGGCCTCTTCGTGGTGGTGCCGCTCGGCATTACCATATTCATTCTGAAGTTCCTGTTCAACTTCGCCGACGGCATCCTCGGGAGCTATCTGGATTCGCTCCTTAGCGCCTTCATCCTTCGGGAATACCACATTCCCGGGCTCGGGATTCTCACCGGGGTCGTCGTCATCTACCTTTCCGGGGCGCTGGCAACCAACGTCATGGGAACCCGGGTCCTCAGGTGGTGGGACGAACTCCTCTCAAGAATCCCCCTGGTGAAGTCGATCTACAGTTCTAGCAAGCAGCTGACGCAGGTATTCAAGGAAGGAAAGACCTCCTACCGCAGGGCGGTCTTCGTCGAGTGGCCGAGGGCCGGGGTGCGGGCCGTCGGGTTCGTCACGGCTGAGGTGGAGCGCGACGGCGAGAAACTGGTCGTGGTCTACGTGCCGACCATGCCCAACCCTACCTCCGGGTTCGCGCTCTTCTTCCGGGATTCCGAGGTTCATGATTGCGGGATGACCGTAGAGGAAGCGGTGAAGTTCGTCGTCTCCGGCGGTGCGGTGGTGCATTGAAAGCTTTGTGTTTAACCCAGTTTTTAGTTTGCCAGGGGGAGCCATGAAGATCGTCGTGCTGGACGGCTATACGCTCAACCCCGGGGATAATCCCTGGGACGAGGTGGCGCGGTTCGGGGAATTTACCGTCTACGACAGGACGCCGCACCATCTGATCGCCGAGCGCTGCCGGGATGCGCAGATCGTCCTAACCAACAAGACGAGGCTCGACGCGCAGACCATCTCCGCGCTCCCCGGGCTGAAGCTCATCTGCGTGCTTGCCACGGGGTACAACGTGGTGGACCTGGAGACCTCGGCCCGCCTCGGGATTCCGGTGGTGAACGTGCCGGAGTACGGCACCCTCTCCGTGGCGCAGCATGCCATCGCACTGCTTCTGGAAATGACCAACCGGGTGGCGCTCTACGACGCCTTGGTGAAGCGTGGCGAATGGTCGCAGTCGAAGGATTTCACCTTACTGAAGGAGCCCCTGACCGAGCTTGCCGGAAAATCGCTCGGTCTGGTCGGGCTTGGGCGGATCGGGGGGCGGGTGGCCCTGATCGCCGGTGCCTTGGGGATGGAGATCCTCGCACACAACCCGAGGCACCGCAACGCGCCGGACGGCGTCCCGGTCGAGTGGCTTGCCCTGGACGAGATCTTCGGCCGCGCCGACGTGGTGAGCCTGCACTGTCCGCTGACCGCGGAGAACGAGGGAATGGTGAACTGCGCCAGGCTTTCCCTGATGCAGTCCCACGCCCTTCTCATCAACACCTCCAGAGGAGGGTTGGTGCGGGAGCCGGATCTGGCGGATGCCCTGAATCGCGGCACCATCGCGGGTGCCGCGCTGGACGTGACGGTTCATGAGCCCATTGCCCCGGACAGCCCGCTACTATCGGCAAAGAACTGCATCATCACCCCGCACATAGCCTGGGCGACCCTTGCTGCCAGGCGCAGGCTGATGGCGATGACCGCCCAGAACATCGCTTCGTTTCTCAGCGCAAAGGCGCAAAACATCGTGAACGGCCTGTAGAAATTGGTTCCGGCCGATCCCTGGTTTGTTCCCCCTGCAGCAACACAAAAAGGGGCGCACCGAGGTGGCCCCTTTTTTACGGCATGGTGGTGCGGCGGGCAGGGACCGCTCAGGCGATGGTGTGGCGGATGTCCTTCCCCTTTATCATGAAGATCACCATCTCGGCCACGTTGGTGGCGTGATCGGCGATCCGCTCCAGGCATTTTGAAATGTAGTTTATCTTGATGGCGCGGCTGATGGTGCTCGGATCCCCCAGCATGAAGGTGAGCAGTTCCCGCTGGATCTGCTCGTTCAGGTCGTCCACCACCTGGTCGTCTTCGCAGACCTTGATCGCCAGGTTCTCGTCGCCGCGCACGAAGGCGTCCAGCGCCTCCTTCACCATGGTCGAGGCCGCCTGAGCCATGCGTGGCAGGTCGATGTAGGGTTTCAGGGAGGGCTCCTGGTTCAGCTCCTTCACCCTTTTGGCGATGTTGGTGCACTGGTCGCCGATCCGCTCCAGGTCGGTCACGATCTTGAGCGCCAGGGTGATGAAGCGCAGGTCGCGCGCTGCCGGCTGTCGGCGGGCGAGGACCTCCAGGCACTTCTCGTCGATCTCCATTTCTAGGCGGTTGATTTCGTGGTCGAAGGCGATGGTTTCCTCGGCCAGCTCGGTATTCCTTTCCAGGAGGGACCGCAGGGCGTTGGCGATCATCAGCTCCACCTTTCCCCCCATCTCCAGGAGTTTTTCCCGTATCTCATTCAATTCCGCATCGAACAGCCTGCTGAAATGCTCTCTCTCCATACCCGATCTCCCCGGCAAATCTGTGTTCCTGAAATGATTTATTTAAACTAGTAGTGCAAAGTGTGCAACTAAAAAGACACCTGCCCCAGATAAAAAAGGTCTTTGCCAGAGTCTGGTTTTCTTTGAGTCTTTGCGTGAGGCGATTTAAGGCTTTGCCTTTCTCTCTTTACAGCTTTGCGGCGGTTTAGCCGAAGCGTCCGGTTATGTAGTCCTCGGTCTGTTTCCGTTCCGGGGTGGTGAAGATCTTCTTGGTCTCGCCGCACTCGATCAGCTCCCCCAGGTAGAGAAAGGCGGTGATGTCCGAGACGCGGGCCGCCTGCTGCATGTTGTGGGTGACGATGATGATGGTGTAGCGCTCCTTAAGCTCCTCGATCAGCTCCTCGATCTTCAGGGTGGAGATCGGGTCGAGCGCCGAAGCCGGTTCGTCCATCAGGATTACCTCCGGCTTCACCGCGATGGTTCGCGCGATGCAGAGGCGCTGCTGCTGCCCCCCCGAGAGGTTCATGGCGTTGGTCTTCAGGCGGTCCTTCACCTCATCCCAGAGCGCCACCCGTTTCAGGCTGGTCTCCACGATCTCGTCCGCCTCGCTTCTCACCATCCGGCCGTTCAGCTTGTAGCCGGCGACCACATTGTCGTAGATGGACATGGCGGGAAACGGGTTCGGCTTTTGGAACACCATACCGACGCGGCGCCGTATGGAGACCGGGTCGATCCCCTTGCCGTATATGTCGTCGTCGTCCAGCAGGATCCTGCCGGTGACCCGTGCCGAGGGGACCAGGTCGTGCATCCGGTTTATCGAGCGAAGCAGCGTGGACTTGCCGCACCCCGAGGGTCCGATGATGGCGGTGACGCTATGCTCCCGGAAATCGATGTTGATATCCTTCACCGCGTGGGTCTTGCCGAAGTGGATGTTCACGCCTTCCAGATGTACCTTGCTGTTGTTCATGCCAACCCCTTAAAACAATTGTCCCGTCTGTTGCGATACCTGCGTCTTGCCAGATCGTAGGAGCGGCATTCCTGCCGCTCCAACCTCATCCTCATCCTCAATCTTAATCTTAATCTCAATCTCAATCTGTCTTATTGCTCCTGCCGAAGTACCGAGCGGTGAGGCTCAGGCTGAACATAACCGTCACGAGGACCAGTGCGCCCGCCCAGGCGAGCCGGTGCCAGTCCTCGTAGGGGGCGATGGCGAAGTTGAAGATCTGCAGCGGGATCGCCGCCATCGGCTCGGTGAGCTTCCTGCCCCAGAACTGGTTCCCCAGGGCCGTGAACAGAAGCGGCGCGGTTTCACCGGCAACCCTCGCGACCGCCAGAAGGATCCCGGTCAGCACCCCGGACAGGGCACTGCGCAGCGTCACCTTGAGGCTGGTGCGCCAAAGCGGCACGCCGAGGGCGAGCGACGCCTCGCGCAGCGACCCGGGAACCATCTTCAGCTGCTCCTCGGTGGTGCGCAGCACGATCGGGATCATGATCATGGCGAGCGCCACCGATCCGGCCAGGGCGGAAAATCCCTTCATCGGGACGACCAGCAGGGTGTAGGCGACCATCCCGGTGATGATGGACGGAGTGCCGGAGAGGACGTCGGCCGAGAAGCGTATCGCCGTGGAGGCGCGGCTCCCGCCGAACTCGGCGAGGTAAATTGCGCCGAAGATCCCGACCGGAAGCCCGATGAACGAGGCCATGGCGATCATCACCAATGAGCCCATCATGCCGTTGGCCATGCCGCCGCCGGCCTCGCCGGTCGGTTTCGGGATCTGGGTGAAGAAGTCGAGGCTCAGGGAACTGAGTCCCATCTTCACGATGTGGAAGAAGATGAGCCCGAGCGGAATCAGGACCGCGGCGGTGGCAGCGATCATCAGGACGGTCATCAGGTGGTTCTTCGCCCGGCGTATGGCTACGCTGTGCATCATGCCGCACCTCCGCCGGCGTCCTTGGAGACGCTCCAGATAAGAAGCCTCGCCAGGGCGTTGATGATCAGGGTGACCACCAGCAGGATGAGGCCTACCTCCATCAGGGCGGAGCCGTGCAGCTTGGAGGTGGCCTCGGCGAACTCGTTGGCGATGACGCTCGGCATGGTGTAGGCCGGGGAGAGCAGCGACAGCGAGATATTCGGTGCGTTGCCGATCACCATGGTGACCGCCATGGTCTCGCCGACCGCGCGCCCCAGGCCGAGGATGGCAGCCCCGAGGATACCGGACCTGCCGTAGGGAAGGACCGCCATCATGATCATCTCCCAGCGGGTGGCGCCCAGGGCAATGGCCGCCTCCTTCTGGCTGAGCGGCACGGCGAGCAGCACCTCCCTGGTGATCGAGGTGATGATCGGCACCACCATGATCATCAGGATGAAGACCGCGGCGAGCATGCTCACCCCGTAGGGCGCACCCTGGAAGAAGGGGAGAAAGCCGAAATGATCGATCAGGAACGGCTGGACCGTCGACTGGAGCCAGGGCGCCATGACCAGCACCCCCCAGAGGCCGTAGATGACCGAGGGGATGGCCGCCAGCAGCTCGACGAGCGGCGCGATCAGCGCACCCACCCGTTTGGGGCAGATCTCCGTGATGAAGACGGCGGCTCCGATGCTCAAGGGGGTGGCCAGGAGCAGCGCGAGGACGGAGGAGACCACCGAGCCGTACAGGTAGGGGAGCGCGCCGAAGACGCCCTGCACCGCATCCCATTCGCTGTTGGTAACGAACCTCCAGCCGAATTTCCGTATCGACGGCAGGCTCTCTTTGGTCATCTCGGCGAGCATGATCGCGAGGATGATCAGGATGCTGAAGGCGAAGACCGTGGTGATGGCCCGGAAGATCAGGTCGCCGTTCACCCTTCTTGCCGGTGCATCGTTAGCTGTCGTTGTTGCAGGTCGCAAGTTCTTCTCCTGGGGAATCAGGGGCTGGGGGCTAGGGGCTACCTAGCCCCTGTTACCTAATGCTCTTGACGGTCTTTTCCACCATCTTTGCCACATTCGCGGGGAGCGGGGCGTAGAGGAGCTTTGCAGCCATCTTCTGCCCCTGCTTCAGCTCCCAGTTCAGGAACTCGACCAGTTTCTTACCCTTGACCTTGTCCTTCTGGGCCTGGTACACGAGGAGCCAGGTGAAGCCGACGATCGGGTAGGCGTTTTTGCCGGGCTGGTTCACCAGCGACACGCGGTAGTCGGCAGGCATCGATTTGGCGGCACCTGCCGCCGCAGCGGAGGTCGAGGCGATGGACGGCTCGATGAAGGTCCCGGCGCTGTTCTTTAAGTAGGCGTAGGGGAGCTTGTTCTCGAAGGCGTAGGCGAGCTCCACGTAGCCGATGGTGAACGGGGTGGTCTTGATCTGCCCGGCCACGCCCTCGTTCCCCTTGCCGCCCAGACCGACCGGCCACTTAACCGAGGCGCCCTTGCCGACCTTCTTGGCCCATTCCGGGCTCACCGAGCTCAGGTAGTCGGTGAAGATGCTGGTGGTGCCGCTGCCGTCGGACCTGTGCACCACGATGATCGGTTTGCTCGGCAGCTTCAGGCCGGCGTTGTCTCGTACGATCTTCAGGTCGTTCCAGGACACGATTTTCCCCCCATAGATCTGCGACAGGGTCTCGGCGCTCAGTTTCAGACCCTTGGCGACGCCGGGGATGTTGTAGGTGACGACGACCGCGCCCATGACGGTCGGCAGGTGCAGAAGCTTTCCGGGGGCGGCTTTCAGCTCCTCGTCGGAGAGGAACTTGTCGCTCGCGCCGAAGTCGACGGTCTGCGCCGTGATCTGCTTGATCCCGCCGCCGCTTCCGATCGACTGGTAGTTGAACTTGACGCTTTTGTCGATCTTGGCATATTCCGCGAACCACTTGGAATAGAGCGGGTAGGGGAAGGTGGCGCCGGCGCCGTTGATGAGGGTCTCAGCCGAGGCGTTGGCCGCCGTCGCCAGGGCTGCCAGGGCGGCGAGTGCCAATATGCTTTTCCGGATGCTTTTAATCATCTCTGATCTCCTTTGTGCTTTTGGTGACGTGCGTAACAAGATGCCTGTCAAATGTTACAGGCGTGTTACGGTTTCGGGAAGTTTCTGTGAATACGGAACTGTCAGATTATATCAGAGTCTCACAGGTCCGCCCGATGGCTGCGCGGCGAGTGCCTGACCGCGACCATCCGTGTCAGGCGAGCGACAGCGTGAGCGGGATCACCATGGCGAAGCTCTGCCAGGGCATCTCCTAGTACCAGAAAGCCATCATCTCGGTCAGCACGGTCACCCTGGCCGTGTCGATGAGGCCGCTGACCCAAAGAAAACCATCGTCTGCCGGCAGATTATCTGTTATAAATTGCTCTGTCCCTGAACGGACCATAACTCTTGAAACTCGCAATTCCAAGGGGTTCTGGCGCACTTTCCCTCCCACGATGCCGGGCCTGACACGGCTCCACTGGCGAAGCTGGCCTCGTGCCCGGAACGGCGGTAGCATCCTGATTAACCAAATTGTCTCTGGAAAAAACCGGAAGGAGAACCATGAAAGCAACACCTACTCTCTTTGAGAACAACAGAAAATGGGCAGCACAAATTTCTCAAACCGATCCGTCCTTTTTCTCCAAACTTGCCGTACAGCAGAACCCCGAGTTTCTCTGGATAGGCTGCTCAGACAGCCGGGTTCCAGCCAATGAGATCATCGGACTGCTTCCGGGAGAGCTCTTTGTTCACCGCAACGTAGCCAACCTTGTGATTCATTCCGACATGAACTGTCTCTCGGTGCTGCAATATGCCGTTGACATACTGGAAATCAAGCACATCATTGTTTGCGGTCATTACGGGTGCGGCGGCGTAAGAGCCGCACTGGAAAACCATCCTCACGGACTGATCGACAACTGGCTTCGTTTCATCCGCGATCTTCATCAGAGACAGTCTAACGAACTACTGCGTTTCTCTACGGTGGAAGAAAAGGTAAACCGGCTCTGCGAGCTGAACGTGGTCGAACAGGTAAAGAATGTAGGGAATACGACGATTGTTCAGGAAGCGTGGCGCAGAGGGCAGACGGTGACCGTCCACGGTTGGATCTATGCAATCTCCGATGGACTTTTGAAGGACATGGATGTCTGTATATCTTCAGCTGCTGATCTGGTGAAACTCGAAAACAGGTGAAGCCGACAATCAAAATCGCCTCACGCAAAGACGCAAAGACGCAAAGAACACCAGGAACCTTTGGGGTAAACAAAGCGTTAAAGCCTTAAGTCTCCCTTGTTGAATATCAAAACCCGCCCGGTGATAGTACCTGGCGGGTTTTTCTATCGCGGGGATTACTGACGTAACTTGGCGAAGCCGCTATAATCTGCTTAGTTACGGGACCCGGTTGTTTCCTGACCAGCCGTGTCCGGCTATTTCTTTTCCTTCAACGGAGTCTGGTTCCAGTAGATCCCCAGCACCTGGCGGTCGTTAGCGCTCAGTGCGGCGCCCTTCTTTTCCATCTCCCCTTGAATCTTTTGCATGTCCTTACCGGCTGCGATCGCCTCCCTGATCACCTCCTTGCCGTGGCAGACGGTGCATCTCTTCTGAATGACCGCATGCGCTTTCTTCTTGAAATCGCCTCCCGTCACCTTTCCCAGATTGCTCCCCGACAGTGGGGCCAGTTCGACTGCCTGGGCGGCGCTGAACGACGCGACTAACCAAGCGGCTGTCAGTAAATGACTTGGCTTCATGTGTGCTCCTTTCCCTCGTTACTTTTCTGGTGAGTAACACGCTTCAGGTATACCAGATTTTTCGGGCTTTGCCCGATGCCTGGCAAAGATGAGGCAGGAGCCGGTGACGAAGGGAATAACCCCGCCCCCCTTTTTCAAGGGGGGGAAGAGGCGTCGAGCGGTCAGCCGAAGAGAGGTGCGGTGGTCTGGCAAGGCGGTGCTGCGTGGGCGGGGAGCGTCAGTGGGAGAGCAGGATCGGCAGCGTCATGTGGTTCAGGAGATGGCCGGCAACCGGCCCCAGCACGAAGGCGCCGCGGCGCGTCTGTGCATAGCCTCCCATGACCAGAAGATCCATCTTTTGTTCGCAGGCAAAGTTTAGCAGCAGGTCGCCCACGGGTAATCCGGCCGGAGCTGGGATCTGCTCATGCACCGCAGCCACCCCATGCAGGGCCAGGTGATCGCAGATCTGTTGACCCATGCCTTTGGAGTCGTCTGCCTGGACCACGGTGCTGCCGACGGAAACGATGCTCACGTGCTTCGCCTTCTCAAGCAGGGGGAGGGCGTCGTTCAGGGCGCGGACCGCCTCCCGTCCCTCGCGCCAGCCGACCATGATCCGCTCATCCGTGCCGGGGAACTTCCCGGTGTAGGGAACCACCAGTATGGGCCGGCCTGCCGCGAGCCCGAGCCGCTCGGGAAGATCGGCCGGGGTTAGATTGCTCTGGTCGCTCTGGTCCGGCTGGCCGATGATCACCAGGTCGGTGTAATAGGCATAGAGGGTGATGATTTCCGTCAGGGCAATACCCACCACAGGCCAGTCCACGTAGACCCAGTCGGCGCTAATGCCGGCGGCCGCGGTCTTCTCGGTGAACATCTCCTTCATCCTACCGGCGCCGATCTCAGCGAGGCCGCCGTGGCGTGGCGCGTAGAAGGAGTGGGGCACCACGTACAGCCCCTTCAGGCGGGCGCCATGGGCGCGGGCCAGGTCGATAGCCAGGTCGAGCCGCCCAAGGCAGCTCGGCGAGCTGTCCAGATGAAGCAATATGTCTTTGAGCGCCATACGATCTCCTCGGGCAACGGCGAGCCGCCCTGCCGCTATTTCATGTTCAGCTTGAAACGCTCGATCAAGCGCTGCCGATAGTCCACGATTTCCTTGCGCAGTGACCCCAGCTTCTGCATCTTCTGGTCGATGTTGTTGATATGGAAATCGAGCATCTTGATCAGGCGGGGGATTATCTTGTCGGTCTCGCGAGCCTCGGAGTAGGCGGCATCGAGCTCCTGCATCTCCTTGATGGTCAGCCCGAGCTCCTTGAGCCTGAGGATGAACTTGAGCTTGCGGACCTCGTGGGGAGCATAGAACCGGATCCTCCCTTCCTGACGACGGGGAGGGGTCATGATGCCCATCTCCTCGTAGTAACGGAGCGTCCTGGTGGTCAGGCCGATTTCCTTGGCCAGATCTCCGATCGAGATGTTCTCGTCTGTAGCGGTATTTTTTTTCACGCCGTCCACCCCTGATGTTCTTGCTCCGGAGATTATAGCCATCTCTTCCTGCGCCGGTACTGCTTGAGGTTCTGGTAGCTCTTTTTTTCCGGGCCGTCGGAGAGGCCGAGGTAGAACTCCTTGACGTCATCGTTTGCCTTCAACTGTTCCGTGGAGCCGTTGAGGACGATCCGGCCGCCTTCCATGATGTAGGCGTAATCGGCGATGCTGAACGCCACGTTGGCGTTTTGCTCCACGAGCAGGATGGTGGTCTTCTCCTCCGTGTTAATCTTCTTGATCAGCTGGAAAATCTCCTGCACCAGCAGTGGGGCGACCCCCAGGGAAGGCTCATCCATGAGGATCAGTTTGGGACGGGCCATGAGCGCCCGTCCGATCGCCAGCATCTGCTGCTCGCCGCCGCTCAGGTAGCCGGAGAGCTGGTTGCGCCGCTCGCGCAGGCGTGGGAAGTAGTCATAGACCAGGTCCTTGTCCCTCCTGAAGCCGGCCTTGTCCTTGCGGGTATGACCCCCGACCACGATGTTCTCCTCGACGGTCAGGTCTTCAAATACCCGCCGCCCCTCCATCACCTGGAAGATGCCCCGACGCACGATCTCTTCCGGGTCCTTGTTGTTGATCTTTTCGCCCATGAATTCGATAACGCCGTCGGTGACCTCACCCTCCTCGGATTTCAGCAGGCCCGGGATGGCCTTGAGAGTGGTACTCTTGCCGGCCCCGTTGGCGCCCAGAAGAGCAACTATCTTTCCTTCCGGCACTTCCAGGGTCAGCCCTTTCAGCACCAGAATGACACGATTGTAAATGACTTCGGCATTACTGATTCTAAGCATTGGCTACCCCATTAAACCAGATTGAGGTTGAGGTTAAGGTTGAGTAAAATCTTAACCTCGACCTCCACCCTATGTAGGAGCGCCTTCAGGCGCGATTTTCCGCGTCACTCGCGGCTAAAGCCGCTCCTACAGGATGGGTTGAGGTTGAGGCTAAGGCTGAGGAATTTCTTAACCTCAACCTTAACCTGATTTTCCCTGTTTCATTACAGTCCCAGCCACTCTTTCTTGCGGGGTGTCTCCTGGTCTTCCACCTTGGTCATTTTGCCCCCCTTGATCACGTAAATGGTGGTCTTGGTGGTGGGGCGATGGTCGTTGGCGGCGTAGGTGACCGGGGGGACCAGCCCGCCGGTATCGAAATTCTTCAGGGTTTCCAGAGCCCTCTTGACCCCTTCGCCGGTCAGCTGCCTGTTCTTGTCGGCGATCTTCAGACCCTCCGCCCAGGTCAGGCCGTAGGCCCAGCCCCGGACGTACACGGTGTCACGCGGATCCTTGTAAGGGTGCTGCTTGTTCCAATCGGTGATGATCTTCATCCCCTTGACGTTGGCGCCGTAGGGCGCGTGGGTGGCCATGCCGAAGACCCCCTCGGCGGCGTCCTTGGCCAGAAGCGGCAGCGCCTCGGTCATGCCGTAATTGCCCAGGAAAAACTTGGTCGTGATGCCCAGCCTCTTGGCATCTTTCAGGAGGATGGCGCACCAGGAGACGGTGGTCTGCACATAGGCGTAGTCGGGCGCCTTCTTCTGCATGTTCAAAAGGTTGGAGGTGACGTCCTGGAAGCTCGCCGGGATCACTTCCTCGTCCACCAGCTCTATGCCGAGGTCCTTGGCGTAGCGCCGCCCCGCCTCGATGGGGGCCTTGCCGAAGCCGTGGTTCGGGTAGATAAAGGCGACCTTGGGAGCCCTGGTTTTGTCCTTCCAGTTCTTCTTCACATACTGGAGGAAGCCCCGGATCTGGTCCGAATAACTGGCGCCGACGAAGAAGTTGTAGGGAGTCTTGGCCGGGTCGGTCAGATGCCCGGAGAAGGAAGCCGAGAAATAGGGGATCCTGTCCTTGGCGACGGTCTCCTTCAGCGCCTCGGTGTCACCGGTTCCCCAGCCGTTGATCATGATGACCTTGTCCTGATCGACGAACTTCTTGTAGGCGGCGTTGGCCTGGGGGATCTTGTAGGCGTAGTCAACGTTGATCAGTTCGATCTTTTTGCCGTTGACTCCCCCCTTGCTGTTCACGTAGGCAATAGAATCCTGCACCCCCTCGGCAAAGGGCTTACCGACATCTGCCGTGACACCGGTCAGGTCCCACAGCCCTCCGATCTTGATGGTCTCCGCGCCCCAGGCCGGGACGGTAAGGAGTACCGCCGCCGCGACCGCCAACAAACTCTTGCCAAATCTCATAGTTTCTCTCCTCGGTGTTCCGGTAGTGCTGCCCATGGCCATTTTACTTCCGCTCAGCATTTGAACCCTTGATAAGCACGTACGGGCGTCCTCCTTCAACTGGAGAAGGGGTAGAGCTTCCAGTAATTCTTTATGGCATGCCACCTCGAGGCCATCCCCGAGGGCTCGAAGATCAGGAAAACGATGATCAGCACCCCGAACACCAGATCCTTCAGGGAGGAGAAAATGGTGACCAGCTCGGGATAGGATGCCGACAGCGACGAGGTGGCCAGCCGCAGGATCTCCGGGAGCAGCGTGATGAAGATCGCCCCTCCTGGTCCCTGATGGCGATGAACGCGTTGCCCGGCTTGGTGCGGAACAGGTTGCGGGCGAAGAAGACGGCGCCGATCACCACGATGAAGATAACGTAGAAGATCTTCTTGTCGCTGTCCAGGGCATAGCTCCCCAGCGTCGGGGTCGGAATGGTGAGCCCCGCCACCCCGCCGGTGACCGACTCCCACTTGACAACCAGGAACTCGACGATGAAGTGGGCGGCGAGTGTTGCCATGGCCAGGTAGAGCCCCTTGATCCTGAGGGAGGGGATGCCGATGACCATGCCGAGCAGGGCGGTTATCAGACCGGCGAGCGGGATGCAGAGATAGAAGGGGAGCCCGTATCTGATCCCCAGGAAGCCGGCGGAGAAGGCGCCGATCGCCATGAAAGCGGCGTTGCCCAGGGAGATGAGCCCGGTGAAGCCGGTGAGTATGTTGAGGCCGATGGCGCCGATGATCGCGATGCCGATCCGGTTCGACACGTCGAGCAGGTAGCTTGAGGAGTAGAGGGGGAGCGTGAAGATCAGGCAGACCAACAAGAAGACCGCCACCCGGGTGGAGCGGGAGTCGAAAATGGTCATGTCCGCCGCATAGCTTGTCTTGAAATCACCGCATTGCATACCCAGCCCCTTTTTGTCAGGTCAGCTCCGCACATTTTGAAAAGAACCAGTCGACCACCCACTAACTGCCCAAAGCATGAAGCCTCACCACAGAGGTGCACAGAGTTGCACAGAGGAAAATCTAAACCTGATTCATGCTTTAACTAAAAGGCCTTGGCCTTGGGTTTAAGATTTCCTCTGTGTTCCTCTGCGTCCTCTGTGGTGAGGCCTTTGATTGTTTTGCAGTATGCGTTGCAAAACTTGCGAGATGCGAAAGTTCCCCTGGTCACACCCTCTCGATTTTGCGTTTGCCGAACAGCCCGTACGGCTTGAACATCAGGATCAGGATCAGGGCGATGTAGGGCGCGATCTCCTTGGCGCCGCCGCCCACGGCAGGGTCGAGATAGCCGCCCGACAGGTTCTCCAGCACGCCGATGATCACCCCCCCGACGATGGCACCCAGGATGCTGTCCAGGCCGCCCAGGATGACGACCGGCAGCACCTTCAGTCCCATGAAGGCGAGCGACATGTCGATCCCCCCGCGGATGGTGCCGAGCAGGATCCCCCCCACTGCCGAGACGATTGCCGAGATGCACCAGGCCAGGGCAAACATCCTCTTCACGCTGATCCCCATGGAGAGGGCGACCTGCTGGCTGGAGGCGGTTGCCCGCATGGCGACTCCCGCCTTGGCGTACTTGAAGAAGAGGGTCAGGGTCGCCACCAGGAAGATGACGCAGAGCAGGGCGTAGAGATAACCCTGGGAAACCGGGACCGGGCCGATTTTCACCGGCGTGGTCGGGAATATCTCCGGAAACGGGATGGTGTTGGTGCCGTAGAAGATCTGCACGAACGCCTTGAGGATGCTGGCAAGACCCAGGGTCACCATGATCACCGAGATCATGTGGGAGCCGATCAGCGGCCGCAGGATGACCCGCTCGATCAAAAGACCCAATAGCGCGGAGAAGGCCAGGGTGATGAAAATCGCCTGGAAGAAGGGGATCTGGTGCTTGGTCAAAAGGTCGAGGCAGATGTAGGCCCCCACCATTAGGAACTCGCCCTGTGCCAGGTTGAGGGCGCTGGTCGCCTTGTAGATGATGACGAAGCCGGTCGCCACCAGGGAATAGATGCTCCCAACCACCAGGCCGTTAATGAGCAGCTGTAGCAGAAAGGTATAATCCATGTTCGTCCCCTTACCCTAAAGTCCTGATCAGGACCGTGGTCTGGATCCTGGCGCTCTTGCCGTCCGGAAGTTCGATGGCCGTGTCGATGGGAACCGTCTCCTGGCCGGCATACATGGCCTCGATGATCTCGCTGTAGCGCTCCCCCACCACGGCTCTCCTCATCTTGCCGGTCCTGGTGAGCTCCTCGTCGTCGGCGTCCAGCTCCTTGTAAAGCAGGGCATAGCGGCTGATCTTGGCCGTCTCGGGAAGCGACAGGTTTACCGCGGCCAGCTCTTTTCCCAGAAGGTCGCTGACCTCGGCCCGGGTCGCCAGGTTGCTGAAGGTCGTGTAGTTGAGCTTGTTGTCGCCCGCCCATTTCCCCACCACCCGGCCGTCGATGCAGATGAGGGCGGTCAGGAAGGGGCGAGCGTGCCCCACCACCATGGCTTCCTTGATATAGGGGGAGAACTTCAGCTTGTTCTCGGCGAACTGGGGTGCGAAGGCGGATCCATCGGAGAGCGCCATGACGTCGCCGGTCCGGTCGATCACCGTCAGGTGGCCGTCTGCGTCGATGCTGCCTGCGTCGCCGGTACGGAGCCACCCCTCGTCAAAGGCGGCCGCCGTGGCCGCGTCGTCCTGGTAGTAGCCGCGGAAGGCGCCCGCGCTTCTGGCCAGGATCTCCCCGGTCGCCGAGATCCTGATCTCGGTTCCCGGCAGGGGGAGGCCGACCGTGTCGCCCCTGACATCCCCGTCCCGATGGATGCAGGCCACCCCGGAGATCTCGGTCAGGCCGTAGACCTGCTTCAGGTTGATGCCGATGGCGTGGAAGAAGGTGAAGACATCGGCTCCCAGGGCGCTGCCGCCGGTCAGGGCGGACCTGACGCGGCTGAGGCCGAGCCGGTCCAGCAGGGCCCGGAACAGGCAGAGATAGGCGACGCCGTTCAGCAGCCGCCAGAAAAAAGGGACCGGACGCCCGCCCAGTTTGAGGGTGGCGATCTTCTGCCCGACACCCATGAAGGTGGTGTACATGAACCGCTTGAAGGGGGTGGTTTCCATGATCTTCACCTGGACGGTCGCGGCGATGGTTTCCCAGACCCGCGGCGGCGAGAACATGATCTGGGGGCCGATCTCCCTCAGGTCGGCCAGCACCGTGTCGGGCTTTTCCGGAAAGTTGACGGTGAAGCCGACGCTGAGCGCGCTGGCCAGCGACATCATCTGCTCCCCGAACCAGGCCAGCGGCAAAAAGGAGACGAATTCGTCGGACTCCCTCTTCACCTCGACCTCGTTCAAGCTGCGCGCCATGCTCAGCATATTGCGGTGCGACAGGAGCGTCCCCTTGGGCGGGCCGGTGGCGCCCGAGGTGGTGCTGATAATGGCGATGTCGTCCCCCTTACCCTGCGCCACCATCCGGTCAAAGAGGGCGGGCTCCCTCTCGCCCAGATCTCTCCCCATCTGCAGTACTGACTGGTACGAGGCGAGCCCCTCGTGCCGGTAGTTCCTCATGCCGCGCGGGTCGCAGTAGATGACCGCGATCAGGGAGGAGCCGTGCCCGATGATTTCCAGCACCTTGTCGACCTGCTCCTGGTCCTCGGCTACGACGATCCTGACATCGAACTGACGTAGGACCTGCGCCAACTCCCGCGGGGTGGCGTCCTGGTACAGCCCGACGGAAACCCCGCCGGCTGCCTGGGTGGCGATTTCCGCATAAAGCGAGGTCGGCCGGTTGTTGCCGATGATGACGACCTTGTCCTCTTTGGCGAGCCCGAGAGCGGTCAGCCCGAGGGAGAACAGCCTGACGCTCTCGAAGTAATCCTGCCATGAATACGAGTTCCAGATCCCCAGCTTCTTTTCCCGCAGGGCGGTCTTGTGCGACCCGAATTTCTCGGCGTTGCTTTTCAGAAGCTTGGGGAGAGTCGTTTCATCAAGGTCGATAGTCAACGGGAACTCCTCCTTCGTTTGGACGCGGCAAACGGTGTCGACCTTCCTTGTTTACTGGTGTTCCTCGCCGAGGTAGGCCTTGATCACGTTCGGGTTCTGTTGCACTTGCTCCGGGGTCCCGTCGGCTATTTTCCTGCCGAAATCGAGCACACAGAGCGAGTGGGAGAGGTCCATGACCACCCCCATGTCGTGCTCGATCATGATGACCGTTATCCCTCGCTCCTCGTTGGTGTCGATGATGAAGCGCGACATGTCTTCCTTCTCTTCCAGGTTCATCCCGGCCATCGGTTCGTCCAGCAGGAGGATCTTCGGCTCCAGGGCCAGTGCCCGCGCCAGCTCTACCCGCTTCTGGTAGCCGTAGGGGAGGGTGCCGACCACCTTCTTGCGGATGCTCTGTATGGAGAGGAATTCGATGATCTCCTCGACGAATTCCCGGTTCTGAATCTCCTCCCTCTGTGCCGGGCCGAAGTAGAGCCCGCCCTGGAGCAGGCCGGCGTTCTGGTGCAGGTGGCGGCCTATCAGCAGGTTGTCGATCACCGTCATCCCCTTGAACAGTGCGATGTTCTGGAAGGAACGGGCGATCCCCATCTTGGCGCGCTGGTCGGGGGGTAACCCGGAGATGTCGGCCCCTTCGAAGGTGATCTTCCCTACCTGCGGCTGATAGACGCCGCTGATGCAGTTCAACATGGAGGACTTGCCGGCGCCGTTTGGGCCGATAATGGCGAAGATCTCCCCCTGTCGCACCTCAAACGATACTCCGGATAAGGCGCGCACCCCGCCGAAATTCAACTGAATGTCAGTGCAGGACAGCTGGACCATCGGAAGGGCTCCTTTTGGCTGTTTCAAGAGAAGGTTGACCTGAGTAGATAGTTGCTTTGGGTTCAGCTTGGCCGTTGACGTAAATTACACAGCGATTGGGTACAACGGCTGGCCGGTTGATTCGCTCCCCAGTTCCCTTAGTGTTTGCGCCACTATATCAGTTTAAGTTTGAGAATCAAATGAAATGTTGAATTTATATAAAATGGTTTTATTTAACCATGACGTGAACGTGAGTGTTGCGGCTGGTGCGGGGACTTTTTCGGGGGTGTGGTGTGAAATCTAATAAATATAGGCACATGCGCCAGATTTTTCCGTAAGAGGACTGGTACCTTCGGCCCTGGATGTGCGTAGGCACTGACGTAAGTTGCCGCTGGAGGTTCCGGGACGAGTTGGCTTTGCGTTATGCGAATTCCGTAACTCAGAACATTGGTTTGAATGTTGAACGCGTGGTCGAGGCCGAAATGTTTGGTAGGGGCGAATCTCGTATTCGCCCGTAGTCGTTCCTTTGAGCGGAATCGAAGCGCGGGCAAACTTTCACCGGAGTCCGTAGATGATAGGGCGGTCTGTAGGACCTGGGGGGGAATCTCTGAGGGGGGGCTCAGCGGAATACTGAAGTTTAACGCCAATCGGTTTTCTTTTTCACCGATGCCTCATTGACTTCATGGCGAATGTAAGCTAATGTTAAACCGCCTTATTGGTAGTTTTTAATTTGCTGGTGTGCTTTGGGATGGGAGATATCCTATGGAAAAGATAACGACACCGCTCAGAAATCTATCCCTCCCGACAACACTCCGGATGCAAAGAGTTTATCCCTTCCTGAAGGCGGCGGAGCGGTCCGAGTCATCGGCGAAAAATTGCCTGTCAGTCCCGTCACCTCCATTGGCTCATTAAATTTCCCCAGTTTCGCCAGCTCCCACTGGAGACGAGGTGTCCTCCGGCGGCTGGGAGCTAGGACTTACCCAGGACCTGGACGCGGGGTTTCACATCAATACGGCTCCCTGCGTTTTCCCATGGCGGGTTTCAGTATCGTACTCCATCTGGGCTTGCTTCAGCCTCTGCAATTTTGCCTTCACCAGTCTCCTGGCTTCTGCGTCCAGTTCACTTCCAGTCGTGAAGCTTCCGATAGAGGCCAGTATCTGGTAAATTTCCTGCCCGGTGCTTACAGCGATATCCCTATGTCCGTCTTCGTGCTTTGTCAGGTTCCCTAGGTAGGTTTTCCAGGCATCTGTCAGTGTCGCCGGTCTCCTTGCCGAGGAAACCAGCCTCGGGAGTTGGAAGACGATATCGACGTCAGTCTTGATGGAACTGATATAATACCTGCCTTCTAAGAGAGTAATGTCGTAATCGTACCGGATATTCCAAGATGTCAGGGCCGCATAAACTTTACCGTCATTCCATTTCGTGCCGTTCAGCTTCATCTGAGCCAGTAAGTCGGACTCAGTGAGGCCGTCTATGTCATAGTACTGAATATTTTCCTTGACCTTGATATCGGTCAGTATCTCCGATTTTTTCAGCGGGAGCTGGTTTCCGTCCTCATATTTCGCTATTTTGAATCTGCGTGTCGCATCTCCCTCTTCGGCTAGTACAGGGAGAGTATATAATATGCAGAAACAAATAATACAAGTTAACCTTGCAGCCATTACCTCAGTCCTTCTGTTGATGAAATTTTAGTTTACATTCCCAGGTAGAATTTGAACTGTCCGAGGATAGTGTATTTTTGCGGTAGTGTAAGTGACGTGGCTCACAAATTGACGATATCGATACTCAGCTGAACGTATTGTGTCGAGTTATCCTGTCATAATTTCAACCCTGTTCCGCAGGCCTAAGGTGGAAGGCAATCAGCTCCGACAGGTCTTGTTCATCCTCGACAATCAGTGTCGTATGCATCGCTGCCACCCTTGCGATCGCAAATTCTTGCTTCCCCGATCAGCCTTGTGAGGTAAGTGCCTTATTATGCAGGAAAAAGACGGATTTGCCGGCGGGTCCACACGCGCTGTGGAAAGCGCTGTGGATAACGTGTGAATCCCCGCCAAAAGCGCTTTCAAATTGGGAGGATCAACGGATTGCCTAAAAAATAGGCAGCGGTTCTGTGACGCTGTTTGTATTAAAATTCTAGTGATTACAGCATATTACCTGAACTGGCGGATTCTATTGCGGAATTTGTGTCAAGCTTTTTTTTGCAAAAAAAGACGTTGCGGAGGGCCGCCGCGGTACAAAGCCACCCTAAGTACGGCAGGCTCTTTCGTATCATTATCTAGATTAAGGGAGTCGTCTTTGACAACGATTCCTTGGCGGCTAACGCTCCCTCGCGCCCGTGCGCGGCCCTTAAATCTTGACATGCCGCAGACGCTGTGATAATTGGTAAACTCCTTTTATATCAATAAGTTAATTTTAGTCGACGAAAAGTTTGACGCTACGAAACAGGGAGGGTGACCCATGTCGCTACAGATCGATTTAACTGTCGGCGCGCTGCTCGACGATATTGCCGGAAGGTTTCCGGACAACGAGGCGCTGGTCTATGTCGAGCGGGGTCTGCGTTACAGCTACCGGGAGTTCAACGAGCGCTGCCGGCAGGTGGCGAAGGGGCTGCTGGCCCTGGGGGTGAAGAAGGGTGATCACCTCTCGATCTGGGCTTACAACGTCCCCGAATGGGTGGTGCTGCAGTTCGCCACCGCGAAGATCGGCGCCGTGCTCGTCACGGTGAACACGAGCTACAAGTCCGCCGAGCTCGAATACATACTGAACCAGTCGGATTCCAGCACCCTCTTCCTGGTGCAGCAGTTCAAGGACACCGACTACGTCCGCACCCTGAGCGAGGTGGTCCCCGAACTCGCCGCCAGCCAGCCGGGGAAGCTCGCCAGCGCCGTCCTGCCGCATCTCAAGAACGTAGTCTTCCTCGGGGAGGGGGCGCCCGGCGGCATGTTCAACTTCGAGCGGATGGTCGAGATGGGGCAGGGGGTCTCCGATGCGGAACTCAGGGCGGCCGAAGCCGGGCTCTCGCCGTACGACGTGATCAACATGCAGTACACCTCCGGCACCACCGGTTTCCCGAAGGGGGTGATGCTCACCCACCACAACGTAGTGAACAACGGCTTCAACATAGGCGAGTGCATGCGCTTTACCGAAAAGGACCGGCTCTGCATCCCGGTCCCCTTCTTCCACTGCTTTGGCTGCGTGCTCGCGGTCATGGCGTGCGTGACCCACGGCTCGACCATGGTCCCGGTGGAGATCTTCGACCCCCTGAAGGTGCTGCAGGCGATCGAGGCTGAGCGTTGCACGGCGGTGCACGGCGTGCCGACCATGTTCATCGCCGAGCTGGAGCACCCGGAGTTCGCCCGCTTCGACCTCACTTCGCTGCGCACCGGGATCATGGCCGGCTCCAACTGCCCGATCGAGGTGATGAGAAGGGTGATCCGCGACATGCACGCCTCGGAAATCACCATCGCCTACGGCCAGACCGAGGCCTCGCCGGTGATCACCCAGACCCGCACCGATGATCCCCTGGAGCTGAAGGTCTCCACGGTCGGGAAGGTGCTCCCCAACGTGGAGCTGAAGATCGTCGACATCGAAAGCGGCGCGGAACTTCCCCCCGGCAAGCAGGGGGAGCTCTGCACCCGCGGCTACCTGGTGATGAAGGGGTACTACAAGATGCCGGAGGAGACCGCCAAGGCGATCGACCCCGAAGGGTGGCTCCATACCGGCGACCTCGCCGTCATGGACGAGCGCGGCTACTGCAAGATCACCGGCCGCATCAAGAACATGATCATCCGGGGGGGCGAGAACATCTACCCGCGCGAGATCGAGGAGTTCCTCTACACCCACCCGAAGATCTCCGACATCCAGGTCTACGGCGTCCCCGACCGGAAGTACGGCGAGCAGGTGATGGCGGCGATCGTGCTGAAAGGGGGGACTGAGCTCTCAGAGGAAGAGGTGAAGGAGTTCTGCCGCGGGCGGATCGCCAACTACAAGATCCCGAAGTACGTCCGCTTCGTCGACTCCTACCCGATGACCGCCAGCGGCAAGATCCAGAAGTTCAAGCTGCGCGAGATGGCGATCCGCGAGCTCCAGCTGGAGGGGGAGGCCACCTGAAAGGGCGGCGTCGCCACCCTGTATACGGCGGGTTGACGTCCGCGGCATTGTGCGCTATCTTCCCTGTTCTCCTTCCGGGAAAAATCCATGAGGAAGGGGCAGGGGAGGACACGTGCGGCTGACACCGAAAAACGAGCTGGAATACCGCTTCAGAAAGCTGCAGGCAGAGATGGCCGGGGCAGGCCTCGACGCGGTCATCATGCTGCAAAACGCCGATCTTTTCTACTTCACCGGTACCATTCAGGCCGGCAACCTCTACGTCCCCGCCTCCGGGGACCCGATCTACCTGGTGCGCCGGGATTTTCTGCGCGCGCGCATGGAGAGCGGGCTCGCCGAGGTGGTCCCTTCCTCTTCCCTGAGCGAGCTCCCCGGGGTTGTCGCCGAGCACGGCCATCCGGCGCCGGCGCGGATCGGCCTGGAGCTCGACCTGTTGCCGGTCAACCTGTACCAAAAATACCGCATCCTCTATCCCAACGCCCAGTTCCTCGACGCCACCCCGCTGATCCGCCGGGTCCGGATGGTGAAGAGCCATTACGAGATCCATATCCTGCAGGACGCCGCACTCCAGGCCGACAAGATCTACCGCCGTGCCGCGGACTCCATCCGCGAGGGTATGAGCGAGCTGGAACTCGCGGCGCAGCTTGAGCAGTTGGCGCGCCTGGAGGGGCACCAGGGCTACCTCCGGATGCGCGCCTTCAACGGGGAACTCCCCTTAAGCCAGGTGCTGTGCGGCCCCGACGCGGCGGCCCCGGCCTTCTGCAATTCCCCGCTGGGGGGGATGGGGCTCACCCCCGCCTTCGGTATGGGGTCGAGCTACAACAGGATCGGTCGGGGCGAGCCGATCATGATCGACATCGCCAGCTGCTTCGACGGCTATCTGGTCGACCAGACCAGGATGTTCGCGATAGGAGAGGTCTCGGACCGGATGCGGCGAGGCTACGACGACATGCTCGGCATCGAGGCGCTCATGATGGAGCTCGCCGAGCGGCGTCCCAGCTGGGGTAGCATCTACGACGCCTGCCTCGCGCGTGCCCGGGAAATGGGGTACGCCGAGAACTTCATGGGGGGCCCCGGCTCCCAGGTCCCCTTCATCGGGCACGGCGTCGGCATCGAGATCGACGAGTACCCCTTCCTTGCCAAGGGGTTCCACGAGGAGAGACTCGAGCCCGGGATGGTCTTCGCCTTCGAGCCGAAGCTGGTCTTTCCCGGCGAGGGCGCGGTCGGAATCGAGAACACCTTTTACCTCGCGGAGACCGGCCTGAAACGCCTCACCTACTCAAGCCAGGAACTGGTAATCCTCTAGAAAATAAGAGAAGGTAAACAAAATGGTAGAACGCAATTTTTTTATATTGAAATTGCGCGAAGGCAATGGTATACATTTGAAAACTCTTTGTATACAGTATACTATCCCAATACAACCGGTCCTCACTGACTCGGGTTCGGATCGGACGGTGTCGAAGAGGGTGGCCAGTTTAGGGAACGTTAATTTTCTTCAGTGTGTACTCAACCCCAACCGGAAAAGGAGATCTGACACATGACGCAATTAAGAGACAAGTTGTTGGAGAAGATTCAAGCTCACCGCCCCCGTATTACCAGACTGACCAAGGAGTTCGGCTCCGTAGTCATCGACAAGGTCGACATCGGCCAGTGCATCGGCGGCGCCCGTGACATCAGGAGCCTCGTCACTGACATCTCCTATCTTGATCCGCAGGAAGGGATTCGCTTCAGGGGCAAGACCATCCCGGAGACCTTCGAAGCGCTCCCCAAGGCAGCCGGTTCCGAGTACCCGACCGTCGAGTCCTTCTGGTATTTCCTGCTGACCGGCGATGTTCCGACCCCGGCCCAGGTAACTTCCGTCGAGGCCGAGTTCAAGACCCGCCAGGCAGTTCCCGAGTACGTCTTCACCGCGCTACGCGCCCTCCCGAAGGACAGCCACCCGATGGTGATGCTCTCAGTCGGCATCCTGGCCATGCAGAAAGACTCCAAGTTCGCAGCCTTCTACAGCGGCGGCAAGTTCAACAAGATGGACGCCTGGGAGTACGTATATGAGGATGCCAGCGACATCGTGGCCCGCATCCCGGTTGTTGCTGCCTTCATCTACAATCTGAAGTACCGCGGCGACAAGCAGATCCCGATCGACCCGAAACTCGACATGGGCGCCAACTTCGCCCACATGATCGGCCAGAGCGAGCAGTACAAGGACGTGGCAAGGATGTACTTCATCCTGCACTCCGACCACGAGTCCGGCAACGTTTCGGCACACACCACGCACCTCGTGCACTCCGCCCTCTCCGACCCGTACTACTCCTACGCTGCAGGCCTGTGCGGCCTGGCAGGCCCGCTGCACGGCCTGGCAAACCAGGAAGTGCTCGGCTGGATCATGGAGTTCCAGAAGAAGCTGGCCGGCGCCGAGCCGACCAAGGAAAACGTCACCAAGGCGCTCTGGGATACCCTCAACGCCGGCCAGGTCGTTCCGGGCTACGGCCACGCCGTGCTCAGGAAAACCGATCCGCGCTACATGGCGCAGCGTGAATTCTGCCTGAAGACCCCGGGCCTCAAAGACGATCCGCTGTTCAAACTGGTAGCCATGATCTTCGAGACCGCCCCCGGCGTTCTCACCGAGCACGGCAAGACCAAGAACCCCTGGCCCAACGTCGATGCACAGTCCGGCGTCATCCAGTGGTACTACGGCCTCAAAGAGTGGGACTTCTACACCGTCCTGTTCGGCATAGGTCGCGCCCTGGGCTGCATGGCGAACATCACTTGGGACCGTGGCCTCGGCTACGCGATCGAGCGTCCGAAATCCGTCACCACCGACATGCTCGAGAAATGGGCTGCTGAAGGCGGCAGGAAGATGTAGTAGGCTGATGGAAAGTAAAAAGGGGGGACGCTCAGGCGTCCCCCCTTTTTTTATGCGAATTTTGTTTTTTCACCCGATCAGGGAAGGCATTGCTCCGCCTTCCTTTTCTTGTGAGGGGGGGCTGCTTGGGCGGGCCCTCGCGCGTGCCTCCTCCTTCCAGGCAGGGTAGGGCACCCGCAAGCGGTGCCCCTGCAGAAACGGCTGCTTCTAGGTGGAAATGCCTTTGCAAATATCCGGTGGGGGTGTCCCTGCAGAAACGGCGGCTTGACGGGACGGTCTAGCTCTCGCCGAAGACCTGGGCGGTGAAGACGTAGATGTCGGTTCCCTCCTTCCAGTCCTCCTTCTTGAGCCCCGCCTTCAGGGCCGTCTGGTTCAGGAAGGTTTCCCTGTCCCAGCCATGCTCGATGGCGACCTGCGGCAGCAGCACGCCGCGGGAGAAGTTCTTCTCCAGATACAGGCCGTGGGTCCCGACCACCACCTCATCGGGGGAGGAGATCTTGGCTAGGGGGGAGAGCACTGAAATCTCCAGTTCGAAGCCGGCCAGGTCCTCCTCCTTCATCGGGTAAAAGCGCGGGTCGCGGGTTGCGGCCGACACAGCCATCTCCTGTACCAGCTGGTAGAGCGCCTTGTCCGAGGTGAAGTTGCCGATGCACCCCCGAAGCGCGCCCTGCTGCTTGATGGTGACAAAACAGCCCTGCGGCCCAAGCAGATGCGGGGCGGTAACCTCGCGGTCGGGAAGTTTCCCGGTCCGGACGGCGACGGTGATGGCTTCACGGGCCAATTGTAGAAGGAGTTTCCTGTCTTCGGTGCTGAGCGTCTCGTTCACGAGCCCCCCTTGTTGGCGGTGATGATCTTGGCTGTATTTTATTAATGGAACAAAGGTAATATATTTGCTTACCGTTTACAAGTAGTAACCTTTCATGCCGTACATCTGTTCCCCTTCCGTCGGGGTCCGCCAGCGCCAGCCGCGTGGCGTGGGATAGCTGCCAGTAGTTTGCCGCAGGCTGAAACCGCATGCAGGTGCGCAGTGGACGCCCGCCTCATCCCTTGCAGGGCAGGTTTCTTGAAAAAATAATCAAATAACCCGACTAAAAAGTATTGACATCTTCCGGAATGCTAGTATATTCGTCTTTTGTTGTGACACAAAAAAACCATGCGCTGTGCGCAGTAATGGTAAAACTAAAAAGGAACGAGGTGACTTTACTATGAAAAAAATGATCTCTTTAGCACTTTGCCTGGCTTTGGCTCTTGCTTTCTCCGCTGGCTGCAAGAAGAAGGAAGAAGCTCCGGTACCCGCAGCTGAGACCACCACTACCACAACCGCTCCCGCTCCTGCTCAGGCACCGATGTCTTCTGCTAAGGCTCCGGCAGCCCCGTCGACTACGACGACTACCACGGCACCTGCAGAAAAGAAGTAATCGAAACAGGGCGAGCCCTGTTTCAAGAAGCTCACAGAGCAATCTGTGGGCTTTTTTAGTGTCTGTGAAACCAGATTTGCCTTGACAAGCAACGAGCAGGGATGCTATCAAGGCGTCTGCAATAAATGACTAGGTGTACCTGTCGCGAACCTAATGCCAGTCCCCTGGTCGCTCGCGCAGTTTGCGGGGTAGCTGCCGCCGTAACCGCCGTACCCGGGCGGAAGGCCGGCGGGGTCTTCCGCACGTCGCGGTCTAAGGATGAAATAAGCGTTACTAACTAACCTTGCGCTCTGCGCAGGGTAAATCTAAAAAGAAAAGAGGTGATATCGTCAATGAAAAAACTGATCTCTTTAGCACTTTGCCTGGCTTTGGCTCTTGCCTTTGCTGCTGGCTGCAAGAAGAAGGAAGAAGCTCCGGCTCCGGCCGCTGAGCAGGCCGCTCCGGCTGCTCCGGCAGCTCCTGCACAGGCTCCGATGTCTTCTGCCAAGGCTCCGGCAGCTACGACAACTACGACCACTACAACCGCACCCGCAGAAAAGAAGTAATCGAAGCAGGGTGAGCCCTGTTTCAAAAAGCCCGCAGAGCGATCTGCGGGCTTTTTTCGCGTCCGGAATCCCTGATTTGCCTTGACAATCAGCAGTCCGGGATGCTATTTGAAGAGGTCGTTTACCATAATGAGCCGGGAGGATACATTGGAAAGAACATTCGCAATCATTAAGCCTGACGCAGTCGAGAGAAACGTAACTGGCAAGGTGCTGGAGATGATAGAAGCAGCCGGTTTCAAAATCGTCGGCATGAAGAAGATCCGCCTTTCCAAGTGCGCTGTCGAAGGGTTTTACTACGTGCACAAGGAACGCCCGTTCTTTGGCGATCTCTGCACCTTCATGGCACGGGGGCCGGTCATTGCACTCGTGCTCGAGAAAAAGGACGCCATCCTGTCCTGGCGCGGCCTGATGGGTGCCACCAACCCCGCCAACGCCGAAGATGGCACCATCCGCAAGGCGCTCGGCGTCAGCATCGAGGAGAACACGGTGCATGGCTCCGACTCTCCCGAGTCCGCTTCCTTCGAGATCCCGTATTTTTTCAGCCAGCTCGAACTGGTCTAGTCCCTATAAAAATCGAGGAACAAAAGGCCCTTCGCCAGAAGGGCTTTTTTATATCCAACACATGGAAAAAATAGACATAAAGAATTTAACCCTGCAGGGGCTTGAGGCGTACATCGCCGGCCTCGGCAAGGAGCGCTTTCGCGCCAAGCAGATCTTCAAGTGGCTCTACCAGTTGGATGCCACCAGCTTCTCCGAGATGACCAACGTCTCCAAGGAGTTCCGCAGCCATCTGGAGGGGAGCGCCACCATAAGCAACCTGGTCCCCGAGGTGGTGGAGGCGTCCGCAGACGGTACCAAGAAGTACCTGTTCCGCCTCTCGGACGGCGCCGCCGTCGAGAGCGTTCTCATTTTAGACGAGGGGCGCACCACGCTCTGCATCTCCAGCCAGGTCGGCTGCGCCATGGGGTGCGCCTTCTGCCTTACCGGCAGCTTCGGGCTCTCCCGCAACCTGACCACCGCCGAGATCGTGAACCAGGTCTGCGCCGTCAAGCGCGAACAGCCGGTCCGGAACATCGTCTTCATGGGGATGGGCGAGCCTCTGGCCAACCTGTCGGCCGTCATCCCCGCCGTGCAGATTCTGACCGACCCGGACGGCTTTCAGTTCTCGACCCGGAAAGTGACCGTCTCCACCTCGGGGCTGGTCCCCGAGATGGCGCAACTAGGCCAGGCGGTCACGGTGAACCTCGCGGTTTCCCTGAACGCCACGACGGACGAGGTGCGCTCCCAAATCATGCCGGTGAACCGGCGCTACCCCCTGAAGGAGCTGCTGGCCGCCTGCAAGGCGTTCCCGCTCCCCTCCCGTCGCTGGATCACCATAGAGTACGTGCTGATCCGCGATCTGAACGACTCCCTTGAGGACGCCAAACGGCTGGTCCGGCTGATCAGCAACATCCCGTCCAAGGTGAACCTGATCCCGTTCAACGAGCACGAGGGGTGCGACTTCCAGAGTCCCGGCCAGGACGCCATCGACAGGTTTCACAAGTACCTTCTGGACAAAAACGTGACGGTAATCACCCGCTCCAGCCGCGGCGGGGACATCTCCGCGGCCTGCGGCCAGCTCAAGGGGAGGCTGGATAAACCGTGATTTTATTCACCCTTCACCTTTCACAGATTTTTGATATGTATTGACGGGAGGTTCACATGGCGAGCGAGGTAATCGGTGTAATCGGCGGCAGCGGGCTGTACGAGATGGAAGGAATGACCGGGATCGAGCAGGTCACGGTGGATACCCCTTTTGGCAGGCCAAGCGACGAGTACGTGACCGGAATGCTGGACGGCGTCCAGATGGTCTTCCTGCCGCGTCACGGCAAGGGGCACCGGTTCGCCCCGAGCGAGGTGAACTACCGCGCCAATATCTACGGCATGAAGAAGCTCGGAGTCAGCAGGATCATCTCGGTCTCGGCCGTTGGGAGCCTCAGGGAGGAGATAGTCCCCGGGCACATCGTGATCCCGGACCAGTTCATCGACCGCACGCGCGGGACCCGCAAGGACACCTTCTTCGGAAACGGGGTCGTGGGGCATGTGCAGTTCGCGGACCCGGTCTGCGCTGAGCTCTCGGCACAACTCTTTGCCGCCGCCGGCGAGGTGGGGGCGACGGTGCACCGGGGCGGCACCTATGTCTGCATGGAGGGGCCCGCTTTCTCGACCCGCGCCGAGTCCCACCTGTACCGCTCCTTCGGAGCCTCGATCATCGGCATGACCAACCTGACCGAGGCGAAACTTGCCCGTGAGGCGGAAATCTGCTACGGAGTCATCGCGCTCTCCACCGATTACGACTGCTGGCACGACTCCCATGCCGACGTGTCGGTCGAGGCGATCATAGCCATCATCAAGGCCAACGTCGCCACCGCCAAGCTGATCATCAGGCGCGCCGTGCAGCAGATCACCGGCGAACGGAGCTGTCCGTGCGCCTCGGCGCTAAAGTACGCGGTGATCAGCGACACAACTGTCATACCGGTGGAAACCCGGGAGAACCTGGAGCTGATCATCGGGAAGTACCTGTAGCAGGTAGCGACGCCTCAACGGCTCAACGACTCGCCTCGGTTTACCGGCCTTGGAGCCGCTTCGTTCCGATAACTTGTGATGTTTTAACCACTGACAGCTGAAAAGCGCAACCGGAGCACGGTTGTTTGGGAGGATTCAATGAGTATACTCGTCGTCGGTTCGGTCGCCCTTGACTCGGTAGAAACCCCTTTTGGCACCAGGGATCGCGTGCTCGGTGGCTCGGCCACCTACTTTTCCACCTCGGCGAGCTTCTTCACCGACGTGAAGCTGGTTGCCGTGGTGGGTGAGGACTTCCCCGAAGAGCACACCCAGTTCCTGAACTCCAGGAACATCGACCTTAGCGGGCTGTCGCGGGTCCCCGGGGAGACCTTCCGCTGGAAGGGGCGCTACGGTTTTGACCTGAACGAGGCGCAGACCCTGGAGACGCACCTGAACGTCTTCGAGACCTTCAGCCCGGTGATTCCGGAGGCGTACGCGGATGCCGAGTACCTGATACTGGCGAACATCGACCCCGAGCTGCAGCTGGAAGTCCTGAACCAAGTGAAAAGCCCCAGGGTGGTTGCTTGCGATACCATGAACTTCTGGATCTCCTCCAAGCCCGAGGCGCTGAAAAGGGTGATCAGCCGCGTCGACTTCTTCATCATCAACGAAGGGGAAGCGCGCCAGCTCTCCGGCGAGTCTAACCTGGTCCGCGCCGCCAAGGCGATCCTCGGCATGGGGGTGAAAAACCTGATCGTGAAGCGGGGCGAGTACGGCGTGCTGATGTTCAACGGCCACTCCACCTTTGCGGCCCCCGCCTACCCGCTGGAGGAGGTGTTCGATCCGACCGGCGCCGGCGACACCTTTGCCGGCGGTTTCATGGGGTATCTCGCCAACACCGGCAACCTCTCCGATGAGGGGGTGCGGCAGGCCATCATCTTCGGCAGCGTCATGGCATCCTTCAACGTGGAGGCCTTCAGCCTGGACCGGCTCAAGTCCCTGAGCTACCACGAGATTGAAGCGCGCTACCGCGCCTTCAAGGTGATGACCCACTTCGAGGGGGTCGGTGAACTCTGACCCCTGCTCGCCCGTTGCCGCCCGGGTGCCAGCCGCCTTCATTGACAATGCGGTGTTAATCTGTTAATTTTCTTGGGAGAAGTCCCGCTTTCTTCCTTCCAGGTGAGGCATATGGCCCGATTAGTCCTTTTGATGCTTACCTTGCCACTGCTGCTTGCTTCGGGGTGCGCCCTGAACCAGGCGGAAAAGAACAGCTCGCTCTATCATTACCAGATGGGGCAATCCTTCTATGCCGAGCACAACTTCACCGGAGCGCTGGTCGAGTACACCGAGGCGGAGAAGCTGACGCCGAAGGACCCGGCGCTTCTGAACGACCTCGGGCTCGCCTACTTCCGGAAGGGGCACTACGATCTGGCCGAGCAGAAGTACCTGAAGGCGATCGGGCTCAAGCCCGCCTTTTCGGAGGCCCGCAACAACCTGGGGGTGAACTACCTGGAGATGAAGAGGTGGGAGGATGCCATCCGCCAGTTCAAGCTGGTCCAGGATGACATCTTCTACCGCGGGCAGGAGGGGGTCGTCATCAACCAGGGGCTCGCCTATTTCGGCAAGGGGGATTACCCGCAGGCCCTGGGGCTGCTGCGCGCCGCCGTCGGCAGGAATCCCGCCGACCCGCGCATCAGGCTGCACCTGGGCCGGGTCTATTTTGCCGAGGAAAAGACGGAACTCGCCGTGGGCGAGTTCCGCAAGGCTTTGGAGCTAAACGGCTCCTACGCCAACGCCCATTATAACCTGGCGCTGGCGCAGGTGAAGCTCAAGAACGTGGCGGGAGCCAGGAGCGCCTTTCAGGAGGTGATCCGTATCGCACCTGATTCCGAGATCGGGCAGCTTTCCAGGGAGTACCTGGACCTGCTCAAGTGAGGGGAACGTGCCTGAGGCAGATGCAGAACATGGTGCCGGGATTCCCGTAGGGGAGTATCTGCGCAGCGTCCGGGAATCGCGCGGGCTTCAGCTGGACGAGGCCTCCCGGGTCACCAAGATAGGGAAAAACTATCTGGTCGCCATCGAGGAGGGGCAGTTCGAAAAGCTCCCGAACGCGGCCTACATAAAAGGGTTCCTCCGCCTCTACGCCGGCTTCCTGTCGCTCTCCGGCGACGAGGTGGTCGAGAGGTACCTGCAGGGCGTCCCCCCGGTGCGTCCCCAGGCCGAGGCAACTCCGGAGCGCCCCGGCGTCGAGATCATGGAACGGGCCAAACTCGGCGGGCACGGCAGATGGGTGATACCGGTGCTGCTGCTCGGCCTGGTGATTCTGGCCGCCCTGTTCCTCTCCGATGGCGATGAGAAGCGGGTCCCCCCGACCCCGAAGCGAGCCGAGACGCCGCCCGCGCAGCCGGCCAAGCTTGCCGTCCAGCCGCAGCGCTCCTCGGCGCTCCCCGCGCCGACTGCGCAACCCGCTCCGGACGAGGCCCCGGCCCTCTCGACCGGCGAGCCGCACCATGACGGCGTCATCCTGAGACTGCGCTTCAACCAGGACAGCTGGCTCAGCATCACCATAGACGGCAGCATCTCCCAGCGCTACGACCTGAAGGCTGGCGACATCATCGAATGGAAGGGGGCGCGGCTCTTCGTGCTCGACATCGGCGACGGCGCCGCCGTGGAGGGAGAATTCAACGGCCGGCCGCTCAAGGCTCTGGGTGAGCCGGGCAAGCCCGCGCACGTGGAGCTGAAGGGCCCCTAGTTTGCCACATGGTTTCAAGGCAGTCGCTTCCGAGGCATCGGCTTCGAAGGCAACCCCAAACCGATGGAGAGAGGTACGCATGCAACTTGCGGCGCGCTGCCGAATCGGGGTGATCAACCTGAACAGCACCACCATGAAGACCTTTTCCGATGACGAGATCTACTTCATCTCCATCATCGCCAACCTGATCCTTTCCGCCGTGAAGCTCAGGAAGAGATTTGCCGCGTCGGACCGCGTGGTTGCTTGACAGCCGGCAGACCGGTGCTAGAATCAAGGTGCATTTTAATAAACGAGGTCGGAGTCTGATTTTGCCAAAGCAGCCCAAGCGCATACTGGTGGTCGATGACGAAGAAAACGCACGCATAGGCCTTTCGCGTCTCCTGGCGAAGGAGGGGTTTCATGTCGACAGCGTGGCCAACGGGTTCGAGGCCCTGAACTACCTGCGCGAGCAGGAGGTGAACCTGATCGTCACCGACATCAACATGCCGGAAATGAACGGCATCACCTTTCTCAAGGAGCTGAACCGGAGCTACCCGAGCAGCAACGTGATCATGATCACGGCCTACGGCGGGGTGGAGTCCTACATCGAGGCGATGAACCTGGGAGCCTTCGAGTACATCAACAAGCCGGTGAAGATCGATGAGCTTAAATCGATCCTGAAAAAGATTTTCAAGGAAACGAATCACTGACTCCATCACAGCCGAAAGGGGAGGGTCCAGATGCGAACCTTTGACAAGGTGCTCTTTGCCACCGATTTCTCCGAAAGTTCCGAGCACGCCTTCGAGTACGCCCTCTCCCTGGCGCAGCAGTTCCACAGCCGCCTGACCATCATGCACGTGATCAACGAGCCGGTCGACCTGCGCGGCTTCTACGTCCCGCACGTCTCCTTCGAGAACCTGGAGAAGGAGATCGAGGAAGGGGCTCAGAAGATGATGGCCAAGTTCTGCGCCACCCACATAGCCGATTTCACCGACTACGAAACCCTCATCGTGACCGGCATCCCCTACGAGGAAATCCTGAAGCGCGCCGAGAGCGAGAAGGTCTCTTTCATCGTGCTCGGCACCCAGGGAAGAAGCGGCATCGACCACCTGCTGTTCGGCTCCACCGCCGAGAGGGTAGTCCGCAAGGCGCTCTGCCCGGTGGTAACCGTGAGACTCCCCTGAAGCGGCGCCTGCAGTAACAGTCCCGTGGGGCGGCGTTTTGCTGCCCCTTTTTTTTGTCGGATGCACCACGAACAAGCAGCTACCCAAGGAAGAGCCCCATGACCACCACTGTTGAGAAACAGCCGCGCGGCCGCGTGCTGATCGTAGACGACGAGAAGGTCATCCTGGACCTTACCGCCATAATCCTCAAGAACCGCGGTTACCAGGTCTTCACCGCCCTGAACGCCCGGGACGGGCTGGAAACCATCGAGAGCGAGAGCCCCGAGCTGGTCCTGCTCGACTACATGATGCCGAACATGGACGGCCTCACCGCTCTCAAGGAGATCAGGCGGCGCTTCCCGGAAACCTACGTGATCATGTTCACCGGGAAGGGGAGCGAGGAGATCGCCGTCGAGCTCATGAAGGCGGGCGCCTCCGACTACATCCTGAAGCCCTTCAACAACCAGGACATGGTGGAGCGCATCGAGAGCGTCCTCAAGCTGCGCGCCGTCGAGCTGCAGAACCGGGCGCTTTTGAGCGAGCGCGAGCGGCTCCTGGCGGAGATCGCCGACTGGAACCGCGAGCTCGAGGCGCGCGTGCAGGAGAAGAGCGAGGCGCTGCGGCGCGCCCAGGCCGAGATCGTCCAGTCCGAGAAGCTGGCCACCCTCGGCTACCTCTCGGCCGGCATGGCCCACGAGATCAGGAACCCGCTCAACTCCATCGCCCTCTTCGTGCAGCTGATCAAAAGCGGCCTGGAGGAGCCGGAGCGCCTCGACTACGTGGACAAGATCCTCAAGGAGGTGGACCGGATCGACTCCATACTGGGGAAGCTGCTCGACGCCGCGAAGCGGCCCAGGTTCGAGATCAGCGAGGTCCGGGTCGACCGCATCCTGGAGAATACCCTGGAGGCCTTCACCCCGCAGCTGCGGCAGAAGCGGATCAAGGTGGTCACCGATTTCCGAAGCATCCCCCCTGCCATCAAGGCGGACCCGATGGAGATAGAGCAGATCTTCACCAACCTCTTTCTCAATTCCATCCATGTCATGTCCGAGGAGGGGACGCTCGGCGTGCAGCTGGACCAGGACGACAGCTACATCAACCTGAAGGTCTCCGACACCGGCCCGGGCATACCGCCGGAAAACCTCCCCAACATCTTCGATCCCTTCTTCACCACCAACAGCCGCGGCACCGGCATGGGGCTCTCCGTGGTGCTGCGCATCGTGAAGACCTACAAGGGGAAGATCGAGGTGGAGAAGAGCGACGCCTCCGGCACCACCTTCTCGGTCCGTCTGCCGCTCACCCCACTGTGAAGCCCCGGCGCTTTCCCCTTCCCTTTTCGACGGCATTTTTGTATGATGGCGCATTCCATCACGTTTTGAGGTCGAAATGGCAGCTACCAGGGGAAAAATCCTCCTCGTTGACGACGACAGGTTCTTCCTGAAGGTCCTCTCCGACGCCTTCACCGACGCGGGCTTCACGGTATGCACCGCGGAGGACGGTGTGCTCGGGGTGCAGGCCTTCAAAGACCAGGCGCCCGATGCCGTGATCTCGGATCTCGTCATGCCCCGGATGGGAGGGGTGAGCACCTGCCTGGAAATCGCCCGCCTGGCCGGGGAGCGGGAACCGGTCATCGTCCTTCTTACCTCCATGTTCCAGGGGGCCCCCCACGAGCACCAGATCCCCGAGATGGGGGCCAAGGTGCACATCCCTAAATCCACCTCGCCGCTTGATATCGTCATCATCGTCGAACAGCTGCTGGACAGGAAGAGGCGCGCCGCAAGCGCCGCCTGACGGATACCCATGCCATTTCTGCTGCGCAATCTCACCCTGAACCCCGGCGAGGAGGAATCCTCCCTGCGCCCCCTGGTCGCCCTCAAGCTCGGCATCAGTGAGTCCGAGATCACCTCGCTCACCCTGGTGAGAAAAGGGGTTGATGCCCGTAAGAAGGGGCGGATCAAGCTGGTCTACACCGTGCAGTTCACCCTGCGCGACGAGTCGCTGCCGCTTCCCGGCGGGGACCTGTCGCGCCTGGACGCGGCAGCGAAGCCGCGGTTCCCGCAGCTTTCCCCCGATGCCGGCGTCGTGATCGTCGGGATGGGTCCGGCCGGACTTTTCGCGGCGCTCAGGCTCGCCGAGTACGGCGTGACCGGCGTCGTGCTGGAGCGCGGCCGCAGCGTCGAGGAGCGCGCCCGTGACGTGTCCCGCTTCTGGCGCGACGGAACGCTCCTGGGCGATAGCAACGTGCAGTTCGGAGAAGGGGGAGCCGGGACCTTCTCGGACGGCAAGCTCACCACGCGGGTGAAGGACCCGAACGCGCGTTACGTCCTGGAGCAG
>Ga0209125_1000296_pt1 | contig 72556 bp, 68 predicted proteins | sample BarGraIncub1131A_FD_184503 | JGI IMG/M metagenome (GOLD analysis project Ga0209125, IMG submission 184503) | Arctic peat soil microbial communities from Barrow, Alaska - Barrow Graham LP Incubations 11-31A (SPAdes) (version 2) | ecosystem: Environmental > Terrestrial > Soil > Wetlands > Peat...
CTCATGGTCTTTTTCCTGCCGGTTCGTATTCGGTTGCAAAGAGCTGCCCTGCGAAGTCAAACTTTATAACAAACGATCACCCGACCGTCAACCCTTTTCCACCGCCTTAATGAGTATAATTCTCTAACCAAGACCTGCATCCAGCAAACCACCCTTGCAAGTGCCACCTGGCGAGGCCATAACCCCTGCACCACCAACGGCAGCGAACCGACCCAGAAGAGGCACCATACAGTCCATGAAGAGGGATCGATCCGGGCGACAAGCAATCTATAGGCAGAGGAGGGCACAAGGTTAAAGGATAATGGCGAAAATCGCCTTGTCAAATACGAAGCCGGGCAAAAAGCTCATTTTCTTCACCCTTGAACGGGAGGGAACCAAGGGGTGGATGCGTAGCGCCGCTTATCTAGGAGCTTTAGGTGGGCATTAAATAAGGAAAGCCGTGAATTTTCTTCCCGCGGGCCTGACGGCATAGCAGGGATCGAGAGAGTTCACGGCTTTGAGGATATGTATAGAGCGGCATAGCAATGACGAAACCGGATGCGGTCTCCGCTTCGAGCGCCCTACCCCTTGGTATAGAGGACGGCCACAGCGCGGGCGCGGATCGACCCGACGGAGACGTAACCATGCGGCTCGGAGGATTCGTAGTAGATGCTGTCGCCGGGGAGCAGCCGCATCACCTCGTCCGCATAGTGAAACTCCAGCTCGCCGTCAAGGATGTAGAGGAATTCCACTCCCTCGTGACTATAGAAAAGGGTGCTGTCCCACGCCCTCTGCTCGAACTCGACAAGGAACGGCTCCACCTTTTTCTGACGCATCCCCGGGGCGAGCGGCCTATACATATATCCCTGGGCCGAATCCTTCCCGGGCCGGCGCTGGCTCCCGCCCGACTGCTCGCCGCGGGTCAGCACGAATTTCTGGCGGTCGCCCGCCTCTTCAAAGAAGAAATGAATCCCGACCTTGAGCCCCTTGGCGATCTTCAGGAGCGTGGCAATGGGAGGGGTCACCTGGTCATTTTCGATCTGCGACAGGAGCGGCTTGGAAAGCCCCGTTATGTCGGCAAGCGCCTGCAAGGTGAGCCGCTGCTCCTGCCGCAGGCCGCGGACCTTCTCACCCAGCTTCATCTCCCGAATCTCCTGCTTTATCTTTTCTTGCACGTGAACACCCCCAGTTACGCAATATATAGGCAAAACGGCATCCCGCGTCAAGGGGTATTTGCACACGGCGGAGAAAGAGCCGCAAACTGGCGAAGGGGTTGACATCAGTCCCTTTTTTGGCTAGGCTTTTAGCGGTTTCCGGCCGTACCGCAATAAATCCAAGGAGTATTCCATGAAAAGTGCCCGGCTCATCATCGCCTGCCTGATCGTCTCCAGCGCCCTTTTCGCCTGCAAGAAGAAGCAAGAAGCGACCTTCTACGAATCAAGCAGGAAAGAAAGCGTCGAGCCCCCGGTGAAGGAGGTCCCCAAGGATATCCTGGCCACCCAGCAGGGATTCATTAACCTGGTGAAGAACGTCACCCCGTCCGTCGTGAACATCTCCACCATAGGAAAGAAGAAACTGGTGCGCCCCTTCTTCGAGTCCTCCCCGTTCTTCGAGGATTTCTTCGGCGAGAGGGGCGGGCGCCCCCAGTACCGGAGGGAACACAGCCTGGGCTCCGGCTTCATCATCAACAAGGACGGCTACATCGTCACCAACGACCATGTGGTCCGGGATGCCGAGACCATCCAGGTGAAACTCTCCAACGAGAGCGTCTACAGCGGCAAGGTGATCGGAAGCGACCCGAAGACCGACATCGCGGTGATCAAGATCAACGCCAAGGAACCGCTCCCGACCGCGGTATTCGGCGATTCCAACAAACTGCAGGTGGGGCAGTGGGCGGTAGCCATCGGCAACCCCTTCGGACTGGACCGGACCGTGACGGTGGGGGTGGTCTCCGCAACCGGAAGGTCCAACATGGGGATCGAGACCTACGAGGACTTCATCCAGACCGACGCCTCGATCAACCCGGGGAATTCGGGGGGCCCGCTTCTGAACATCTACGGAGAGGTGATCGGCATCAACACCGCGATCGTCGCGGCCGGCCAGGGGATCGGGTTCGCCATACCGGTCAACATGGCGAAGCAGGTGGTGAACCAGCTGATCAGCAAGGGCAACGTGAGCCGCGGCTGGATGGGGATATCCATTCAGACGGTGACCGACGGTATGGCACGGTCCTTCGGCCTTCCCAAGACATTCGGAGCCCTGGTGAACGACGTCGTGCCGGCCAGCCCGGCGGCCAAGGCAGGCATCCTGCAGGGTGACGTCATCACGGGCTTCGCCGGCAGCAGCATCAAGGACGTGCGCCAGCTGCAGCGGATGGTGGCCGAAACACCGGTCGGAAAACGTGTGCAGGTGGAACTCTACCGTGACGGCAAGCAGCTCAAGGTCTTTGTGACCACCTCACCTGCGGAGAGCGCACCGGCCCAGGCCCAGAGGCCCTCCGAGCGCGAGGTGGGCGCGCTCGGACTCTCGGCCGGGGAACTCGGGGCCGACCAGCGCGCCCGGGGCCTCTCAGGGGTGGTGGTTACCGACCTGGAACCCGGAGGCCTTGCGGAGGACAGCGGCATTCAGGTAGGTGACGTGATCGTTTCGGTGAATCAGAAAAAGGTGCGCAATCTCGCGGAATACCAGAGGGCCATGAAGGACGCCGGCAGCAGGGGAGCCGCGACGCTCCTGGTCAGGAGAGGGGGCGCAAGCATCTACTTCGCCCTAAAATTAAGGTAGTATCTTCGGCAAAAACTGCGTATAGTGATGCGTTGCCATTACCAGCCGGAGGAGAAACATGAGCCTCATAGAAAACCGGGATCAGGCCAAAAGGCTCGCCAGAGCGATCGTTTCGGACGTCGCCATCTACAACCGCGACAAGGTGGAGCAGGGGATCAAGGAGGATAGCATCTTCGAGGTCCTGAACGACGCGCTCACGGAGGGGAGGGAGCACTTCAAGTCCCGCGTCACGAAGGAACTGGCCGACTCCAACATCTTCGATATCGCCGTGGTCGACGTGCTGATCAAGCGGGCGGGGAAGATCGAGTCGTCCATCTGGTAGGGCATAACGAACTTTTTCAGTACACATAAGGCTCGGGCGCGCTTCATTCGAAACGCGCCTTCGCTTTTTTATGGGAGGGTTTTTCCTCCCCGGAGCAAGACAAATGGAACCGATTGAACTCACCTTTCCCGCAGACGTCGAACCGGAGCGGCTCGACAGCTTCATATCCCGCAGCGTCCCCGAGATAACCCGCTCCGCTGCCTTGCGCCTGATCGAGACCGGACAGGTCACGGTGAACGGGGCTAAGCAGAAACCCGCCCTGAAACTCAAGGGGGGAGAATGCATCTCGATCGTCATACCGCCCCCGGCCGCCGCAGAGCCGCAGCCCCAGGACATCCCTATCGAGATACTCTTCGAGGACCACGAGGTCGTGGTGGTGAACAAGGAGGCCGGGATGGTGGTGCACCCGGGCGCCGGGAACCCCGACGGAACCCTGGTGAACGCCCTGCTCGCCCACTGCAAGGACCTCTCTGGCATAGGCGGAGAACTGCGCCCCGGGATCGTGCACCGGATCGACAAGGACACCTCCGGGACCATCGTGGTTGCCAAAAGCGACCGCGCCCATAACGCCCTTGCCGACCAGTTCAAGGCCCATACCATCAAGCGGGTCTATCTGGCGCTCGTCTACGGCAGCCTGAAGGAGGACAAGGGGCGCATCGAGTCGATCATCGGCCGCCATCCGATCGAGCGCAAGAAGATGTCGGGCAGGGCGCGGCACGGAAAGGACGCGGTAACCCACTGGAGAGTCGTGGCGCGCTACCCGGCGCTGACGCTGATTCAGCTGCGCCTCGAGACCGGCCGGACCCACCAGATCAGGGTCCACCTCTCCGAGGCGGGGCACCCGCTGGTGGCCGACGAGCTCTACGGCGGCGGCGGCCGGCTCGCAGGGGTCCAGGACCCAGTCCTGAAACAGATGATCAGGGCGATGGGGCGGCAGGCGCTGCACGCCAAGACGCTCGGCTTTCTCCATCCGGTCACCAAGGAGTACCTGGAGTTCGACACCGAGCTGCCGGCGGACATGGCGGGCATCATCGCTTACCTGGATGACAAGTATAAGTTGGAGACCGAATAGCGCAAAGCGTATGATCTGCCGAATTTCCGTCTTGGCGCGATCATTGATCAAGTCGCCGGCGCTATTTGGCGAAATCTCACCTAATATAGAATCACATCATGACGAGGTAATCGCTTATGGAAATGAACAGAGTAGGCAAGCTCCAGTACCTGAAGCCGAGACTCAGCGGACAGGCGGCAGTCGCCGGTTTCACCACGCGCCACGAGGGGGTCTCGCGCCCCCCCTACAACTCCCTCAACCTCGGCAGCAACACGCTCGACTCACCGCACAACGTGGAGGGTAACCGCAGCCTCCTCGCCCGCGGCTTCGGCGCCACGCTGGACCGCTTCCTCACGGTGACCCAGGTGCACGGCACCGACCTGCTGGTGATTGACAGCCCGAACCCTGAGTTCTCCCATTTCCTGAAGCTCGAGTGCGACGGCATCGTGACCAACCAACCGGGTCTCATGATCGCCGTCTGCGTTGCGGACTGCGTGCCGATCCTGCTCCACGACCCGGTCCGGGGGGTGATAGCTGCCCTGCATGCCGGCTGGCAGGGGACCGTCGGCAACATCGCGGGGAAAGGGGTCGAGGCGATGACGAGCCTGTTCGGCTCCAGCCCGAAGGATATCGTTGCGGCGATCGGTCCCTCCATACTGGAGTGCTGCTACGAAGTGGACGCGCCGGTCCGCGACGCCTTCAGGAAGGCAGGCGCGGCCTGGGATCTCTATGCTCGGGAAAGCGGCGAGGGTAAGTGGCACCTCGACTTGGCGCGCGCCAACCGGCAGCAGTTGATCGATGCGGGGTTAGCCTCCGAACAGATCGAGTCGGAGGAACTCTGTGTCTGCTGCAACCAGGAACTCTTCTTTTCCTACCGCCGCGACGACGGGGACACCGGAAGACAGGCGGGCTTTATCATGCTCGCGGAACAGCAATAAGATGACCGTTTGGCGCTGATTGCCATTCCACTTTTCCTTGCAGTTCAATTCATGCAACTCTTTAAGGGCGACCCAACCGGTCGCCCTTTCTTTTACCCTCTCTGTCCAAGTTCCATGGCCCCCTGCAACAACGGGCGACGCGCCTTTATCGCCACCTACTGTCTAAAGATCAACAGTTCTGAAGGAGTTCAGGCTCCGTCGCCCTCCGACTCCGCTCAGGGACCAGGGTTCACTGAGCGGAGTCAAAGGGCAGAAACCTTCACTTAAGTTACTTGCTTGTCATACGCTGCGGGACCGCCGTGAAGTGCTGATCAGGACTAGCCGGAGTGGCTTCGCCTGAGCTCCTGATCAATAAGCAGTGGCGCTTCGCCTGAGCTTCTGCTATAAATCGGGCTGGCAGATAGAATCCTTTACAGGAGGCGTTACCACATGCGGAACCTTATCACCAAGCTGGCCTTGCTCCTCACGGCAACCTGCACCATCTTCGGATGCGCGCACAACTACTACAACATCCCCCAGGAAACCCTGGAGAAAAGGGTGAAGACCATAGGGATCGCACCCTTCTTCACCGATGCCGAGTCCGACATCAGGCACCCCGACAAAGGCTCCATAGTCGCGCTGATCCGGGGCTACAACGAGAAAAGCGAAAAGGAACTGATAGGGCGGCTCAGGGGTGCCGGCACCTTTTACGCGGTGCGGCAGGTGGAAGGAGACCCGGCCCGGCTCTTCTCCAGCCTGTTGGCCAGCAGGGAGAGGCGCGACGACGCGGGGGTCATCTATAACAAATACTTCTACAAGAGGGATGAGCTGAAGCAGCTCCTAACGGATAACGGGCTGGACGCCATAATGTTCGTTACGGTAAGCGGGCTCACCAGGCCGGGCAAGGTCTTCTCGAGCAATTACCTGTCCTACCTGGAGACCGACTTCAACTCTCTCACCATGACCGCCCAGCTGCTGGACCGCGATGGCAGCACTATCTGGGAGTACCCCAACTTCAAGCGGACCCCCCTCACGTATCCGCTGTTCTTCTCGCTGCAGTATCCGGATTTTGACGAGGCGGCGGCCAACCTGAGCGAAAAGGTTGATGTGAAGTTCAAAACGGTCGCGGGGGTAACGGCTGCCCTTGCCAAAAGCGAGAAGTCCGCCATTGCCAACGGTCCACCGGTCTCGTCCCTCTATGCAGCCCAGTTCGCAGAGATGCAGTCCCTGCTGGAAACCTACAAGCCGCTCTTCGGCGGGAAGAAGGAGAACACCGCGCCGGCTGCGGCTGCGACACCCGTCGTGGCACCGGCTCCTGTTTTGGCACCGGCACCTGTTTTGGCACCGGCACCCGTCGTGACACCGGCTCCTGTTTTAGCACCGGCTCCCGTCGTGGCACCCGCTCCTGTCGCACCCGCGCCGGCACCCGGTTCGGTCACCTCCGAGGATATAGTACCGGAGGCACCGACGGCCAAATAGCACCTGGGAGTTACTCCCGGATTTGGCAGTTTCGCTAGCACCTCGCATAGAAAAGGCCGGCGCAAAGGGTTTCCCTTCTGCGCCGGCCTTTTCTATGCACGTTCAACAAAATTCAAAAGCTCCCGGAATTGGAAAGCCGTCGGAGACTAAAGTTCCTCGTAATCATCGGTTCCCGGCTCCAGTCCCGACGAATCGGAATCCGAATCCTCCTCCCCGCTCTCATCCTCGTACTCCTCATCGCTCACCCGCTCCAGGAAAACCCTGTTACTCTCAATGAGCCTGCGAATCTCCTTGGTGAGTTCCTCAAGATCGTCACCTTCCAGCGTCACCCCTCAACCCCCTTTCGCGCCAGCGCCCGCCTGTACAACTCCAGGTACTTCTGGACCGAGTTCTGCCAGGAATAGTCGCAGCTCATGCCGCGGCGCATCAGCTTCTTCCAGAGGGCCCTGTCCTTATAGGCGGTGGTCGCCCTGGTGATGGCGGTCCAAAGCGCCTCCGAGGTGTACTCCTCGAACACGAACCCGTTGGGCGTTTTGTCGCCGTCCATGAGGTCGAAGACGCTGTCGGCGAGACCGCCGGTCCTGCGCACCACGGGGACCGATCCGTAGCGCATGGCGATCAGCTGCCCAAGCCCGCAGGGCTCGAAGAAGGAGGGCATCAGAAACATGTCACTTCCCGCATAGATCTTCGGCGCCAGCGAATGGTCAAAACCCTCGGCAAAGGCGATGTTGCGGGCACCGGCAGCCTTGCAGTCGGCCAGCGCCTTCAGGTAGCGCTTCTCACCGTTGCCAAGTATGACCAGTTGCAGCGGTGCCTTGGCGAGCTGGGGCAGCAGTTCGCAGAGGATGTCGAATCCCTTCTGCGCCACCATCCGGGAAACCATGCCGAACAGCGGGATCTCCGGCGCACTGGCAAGCCCCATCTGCCTCTGCAGCCCGATCTTGTCAACCAGCTTCCCGGACAGGGAGGCGTGGCTGTAGTTTTTCATGATCTCCTTGTCCATGGCAGGGTTCCACTCTTCGTAATCCAGTCCATTCAGGATTCCGAAGAGGTCGTCCTTCCTGGCATGCAGCACGCCGTGCAGCCCGCACCCCATCTCAGGGGTCTGGATCTCGCGACAATACGCCTCGGAAACCGTGGTGACCAGGTCTGCCGATAGGATCCCGCCCTTCAGGAGGTTCACCTTGCCGTAAAACTCGAGGCCGCCCATGGTGAAGCAGTCCCGCGAGAGCCCCATCGCCTCAAGCCCCGTGCTCGGGAAGAGCCCCTGATAGGCGAGGTTGTGGATGGTGAAGATGACGCCGGTCTTGGCGAAGAAGGGATCGTTCTTCCTTTCATGCTTCAGGTAATGCGGGATCAGTGCAGTCTGCCAGTCATGGCAGTGAATGATGTCCGGCCGAAAGTCCATCTTTTTCAGCAGTTCCAGCACGCACCTGCAGAAGAAGGAGAAGCGCTGGGCGTTGTCGGGGTAATCGCCGCTGGAGGTGCCGTAGAGCTCATCCCGCGCGAAGTACTCCCGGTTTTCGATGAGGTATACCGGAATTTCTCCCAGGGATGCCTGGCGCAGGAACCCTTTTTTCTCCACTCCGTCAACCATGACCGAAGCGCTCTTGCGCCCCTTTCTGACTGCCCCACCCCCCTTCTCCACGCTGGTGTAGAACGGCATCATGATACGGACGTCGTGGCCGAGCGTCTTCAGCGTCTTGGGGAGCGCACTTGCCACGTCAGCAAGACCGCCGGTCTTGGCGAAGGGGGTTACCTCTGAAGCTACGAACAAAATCTTCATGTAAAAACCTCTAATAGCTTAAAATTATGAAGCAATTTTAGATTAAGACCGTGACTAAGTAAAGGCTTTTCTCGAACTGCGCTTTCAACGCTGCCCCGACCAGTTGGCCGCACTTCGCCTCTGCTTGCCCAATCGCACCGGCGCTATTCGATTTCCGCCTCACGCAGGAAGGTGGCGGCATCCTCGGGAGAAGTCGGATTGATGTAGAAGCCGGTACCCCACTCGAAGCCTGCGATCTGGGTCAGGCGCGGCACCAGCTCGATGTGCCAGTGGTAATCGTACTCGATGGAGCCCCAGTAATCCGGCTTGCCGAGCCTTTGCTGCCTCGGGGGAGCGGTGTGCAGGATGAAGTTGTAAGGAGGATCCCGCAGCACGGACTTCACCCGGCGCAGCATATCCTTCATGGCCAGGGCAAGCTCGGCGAGCTCCTGGTCTTCCATCAGGACAAAATCGTATGAGTGGCGCTTCGGGTAGAGCCTCAGCTCGAACGGGAGGCACGAGGCGTACGGGGTTACGGTGACGAAATTGGCGAATTCCTTCACCACCCGGGTGCCGGCGGAGATCTCGAAGTCGACCAGGTCGCAAAAGATGCAGCGCTCCTTGCTGGCGTAGAACTCCTGGCAGACCCGAAGCTCGGTGGCGGCGACCGGCGGGGTGAGCGGAACCGCGATCAGCTGGCTGTGGGAGTGGGCGATCGGGGCGCCGGCAAGCTGCCCGTGATTCTTGAAGAGGACCATGTAGCGAAAGCGCGGATCCCGGCGCAGGTCAATGAAGCGCGCGCGGTAAGCGGTCAGCACATCCGTTATCTCTGCGATCGAGAGGTCGGCCATCCCCCTTCCGTGGTCCGGCGTCTCGATGATCACCTCGTGGGCGCCGATTCCCTCCATGACGTCGTAGGGGCCGTACCCCCTGCTCTTCAGTTCCCCCTCGATCCTCAGGACCGGATATTTGTTCGGGATCACCCGGACCCGCCAGTTCGGGGCATTCGCCTCGCCGTCCGGCCGGATGGCAAAAATCTCGTCGGGAGTCTTGTCCTCGTTCCCATAGCAAAACGCGCAGCTGGTCATGGCGGCGGTGTCCGGTTCCGCCAGGAAATCACGCGGCCTGCGCCCCCTGTCGGTCGCTATGATAACCCAGTGCAGCTTCAGCGGGTCCCATCTCAGTTCGGACATCGTGCCTCGCAGTACTGCAGGTTTCGCTTTCGCGTTGGAATCCCGAATGCCCATTATGGAAACCACGTGTAGAGACGCATTGCATGCGTCTCCCGCCTTGGCAGCATGCATTTCGCTAAGTCCTGAGACGCATGCGATGCGTCTCTACCAAACCAAACCAAACCAAACCAAACCAAACCAAACCAAACCAAACCGCACTGGAAACCGCGCGTAGAGACGCATTGCATGCGTCTCCCGCCACACCTGCAACCGAATCCGGTTCAAATAAGCCAGTTCTCCATGTCGAGATCCGGGCCGGCGTAGTTCAGAAGCAGCGGGGTGTCCACCGGCCAGCGCCCCAGCTCCTCGCTGCTGCGGGTGAGCGTGAAGTAGGCAAAGAGCTTGTCGCCGGCGGAAACGCCCAGGGTGGCAAGGGGTACCCGGGCCTCGGCGATCCGGACGATCCCGTACTGGGAAACGGTGCCGCTCGCCAGCCACCCCGACGCCCCCTTCACCAGCAGCTCCCCCTCGCCGGCGCCAAGCCGCATGTCAAGCCGGTACTCTTTGCCGTGAACCAGATGGAGCGAAAGGAGATCCCCCTGCTGGAAGATCTTTTCCAGGGACTGCACCCCGTCGATCCGGATGTAGAAATAGTTCCTGTCGAAGCCGTAAAAAAACGACTGCAGCAGGCTTTCGCCGGCGTGCATCGCGGAGTACTGCTTGGTCAGGTCGTAGAGCCCCGCGGCAAGCCACTCGAAATAGTCGGTGACGATCCCGGTTATGGCCGGGGTTATCAGCGCCGCGGGCTCCCGGACGAAGCCGGCCGGGGTCTGCTTCTTGATCGGCTCGTACAGTTCGCCCGGAATGTCGGAGCCGAGCAGCCGGTACACGTTCATCAGGTGACGGCGAAAGAGCAGGTCGAAGCTTGCGCTGTGGGGGGAAAAGTGATCGTCCCCGTACCACCAGAACCAGTCGCTGCCCTCGGCCGCGTAGAGCGCCTTGCAGACCTGCTTAGCCGTCCCGTCGCCGGAGTCATAGTCGCCGCCGTCAAGGATGGCCGCGACCTCGGGGCTTTGCTGCACCGCCGCGGCACGGGCCTTGGCAAGGTAGTCCCATCCGAGATTCTCCTCGGGGTGCCCGATCCAGACGCCGTAATTCGCGTTGATCCAGGAGCCGGGATGGATGTGGCTCAGGGAGCGCCGCTCCGGGACCAGGTCCAGCACCTCCGAAAAGGTCGCGGGGATCAGCCCCGGGGTCTCGGCCAGCCTCCCGTAGAGCGCGGAGAGAAACGGCAGGCCGTTATCCTGGTAGTATTCCCAGGCGTTCTCACCGTCGAGTATGACCGGGACCACGCGGCTTGACTGGGAGCGCTGCCGCACCTCCTGCAGCCGGCCGATGAAATCCGCGACGGCGCGGTCCGCGTTCCACTGCGAATAGGTGAAGCCGATCAGGTCCGAAAGCGCGTGATCGCGGAAGAAGACCGCGACATCCCTCCCCTCCTGGTGAAATGAGTAGGGGCGGTACAGTGCCTCGCGGTCCCGCCCCAGCCCGCCCGGAAGGCTCTTGGAGAGAACCCACTCGTCCGAGGCGGTCCAGGCGAGCCCCTTTTCCGCGAGTATGGCGAGGGTCTCGTCGCAGACGGCACCCTCGGAGGGCCACATCCCCTTCGGGGTGAAGCCGAAAAGTTTCTCAAAGCTGGCGATCCCGTGGGCCACCTGGCTTCTGGCGTCCTCCGGGTGCCGGAAGCGCAGGACGGGAAGACTCGCATTGGGCATGGCGACCTTTGCCATCCGGCTGTCGCACAGAAGCGGCAGGATCGGGTGGAAATACGGCGTCACGGAGAGCTCCGCCTTCCCCTCCTCGTGGAGCCGCCGGTAAAGAGGTATGATCTCGCCGATGAGCGTGCGCTGCGTGTCGAAGAGGAGTTCCTTGTCGGCCGCGGTGAAGTTCTTTCCCTTGCGGATCAGCTCGCCGAACTCCGGGAAGCGCCGCCTGGCTGCCTCGCCGGTCCAGGAGAGGTAGAACCAGACCTGCAGGTCCAGCATCTCCTGGTCGCGCATGGCGCGCAGGCGCTCCCTGGTGGCCCCACCCACGCCGTCGCCGGCCAGGCAGTATAGCTCCAGGTAGCGCTGGTGCGGGTCGATCATGCGCTGCCGGTTGGCGGAGAAGAAGTTCTCCAGCACGAAGATCCTCTCCTCCTCGTTCATGTCCGCGGGCGCCATGCGCGCCCGGACCAGGAACGGGTCGACCGCCGTACCCGCGGCGTAGTCCTGGATCTGCTCCAGGAGTGAGGGGACCAGGTTGAACACGACCTTGGCGCCCGGCGTCGCATCGACGATGGCGGGCATGTCGTAGTAGTCCTTCACCGCATGCAGGTAGGTCCAGGGGAGGATGTACTCCCCCTGAACCGGGTCCTTGTAGAAGGGCTGGTGCATGTGCCAAAGAAAGGATACGTAGAGCGGATCGGCCATGGTTAACCTCAGGAAATTGAGGTCAAGGTTGAGGTCAAGGTTGAGCTAAACCTTAACCTCAACCTCAACCTGGTTCTAAATCGGCAGCTCCTTCTTCCACCTATCCACTTTCTGCATGTATTCGTCCAGCAGCCTGTGCGCGGTCTTCGGCTCCTTCGCCTCGGCGACCACGTGGATCACGGGCTGGTACTGGTCCGGCAGCACCAGCACCCAGTCCTGCCCGAAGTTGACCTTGATCCCGTCGATGAAGGTCGCCTCCAGCTCCAGGCTGTCCTCGCTCATCTTGCGCATGATGCCGCCCTTCTTATCCCAGACGCAGGGAACCCTCCCCTGCAGGAAGGTCCTGCGGGGCACGTCCTTGAGCACCTTGGAGAGCGGCACCCCGGCCGTCGCCGACAGCTCGATGGTCTTTGCTATGGTGAACATCCCGTCGAAGGCGGCCTGGAACTTCGGAAAGGCGAAGCGCCCCCCCATGGTACCCGCCATCACCACCTCGGGGGAGATGGCGGTCTCGATCATGGAGCGCTCCGCGCTCTTGGTCCGGCGCACCGAACAGCCGTTTTCGGCAGTCATCTGCTCGATCACCGAGGGTGCCGAGACCGGGACCGCGAAGGCCCCCTTGGCGCGGCTCTTCAGCATGAGCGCAACCATGAGCGGCAGGAATTCCTCCGGCGGATAAATATTGCCGATTTCGTCGACCAGCACCACCTCTTCGGCGGTCGGGTCGAGCCAGAAACCGGCCCGGGCCTCCAGGGTGACCACGATCTTGGCGAGCTGCAAAAGGCTGTTGGGCTTCTCGTCGGCGCTCTTTGATCCGCGCTGCTCGTCAAGGTAGGTGTTGAGGCCGATCACCTCGCAACCGAGATCGTTCAGGATCTGCGGCAGGATCTGGCCCGCCGCCGAGTGGTTGAAGTCGATCACCACCTTGGCGCCGAGCGTCCGGATCAGCTGCTGGTCCAGCCCCCGGAGGAACCCCTCCCGGTAGAAGTCGATCACCTGCGGGAGCTCGGTGATGCCGCCCGGCTCCATGTGGTGGGCGCGCCGGAAATTCTCCTTGTAGAAGATCCGCTCCACGTTTTTCCCCATGGAGCTGGAGAAGTCGAGGCCGTCGGCGTCGAGGAAGACGATCTCGGTGGAGGCCGGATCCTCCATGGACTGGCGGAAATGGACCCCACCCACCTCGCCGAAGGTGCGCAGCTTGTAGCGCAGCACCGGCTGCGACACCATCCTCAGGTCGCGCACGTTGACGCCGGCGGAGAGGATGCCGCCCAGGAAGCTGCGCTTCAGCATGCGCGAGGAGAGGGTGGCGTCGCGGCCGACCAGGACGTGGCTCCCCTTGGTAAGGGAGGTGCCGTAGGCGCAGCCGAGCTTGGCGACGAATTCCGGGGTGAGCTCGATGTTGGTGAGCCCTTTGATCATCTCCCCCTCGAAGAGCGATTTCTTCCAGCGCTCGCCCCAGATCAGGTTCCCGGTTACCGTCGACCCCCCCTCGATCACCTTGCGGGGCCAGATCTTGACGTCCCGCTTGATGTAGGACTCCTCCCCGATCGAGGTGTCGTCGGCGACCACCCCGCCCTCCTCCATCACGGTCCCCTGGCCGACGCTCACGTTGTTGCAGATCACGCAGTCGTTGATCTTGGCGCCCTTCTTGATGTAGGCGTTGTCCCAGATCACGCAGCGGGAGAGCTTCACCCCCTGCTCGATGGTGCAGTTGCGGCCGATCACCGAGTCCTTGATCTGGGCACCCATTTTCACCTGGGAGTTGTCCCCGATCACGACGGTCCCCTCCATGAGCGTTCCCTCGCCCAGGCGGACGTCCAGTCCGATCCTGAGGTCCTTCCCTACCTGGTCCTTCTTGGGCTCGTCGATCACCACGCTCACCTTCCCCTTCAGGATGTCGTGGTGCGCCTCCCGATAGGAGTCGGTGTTGCCGATGTCCCGCCAGTACCCCTTGACCGGGAAACCGAAGAGCGGCGCCTTCTGCTTCAAAAGGAGCGGGAAGAGGTCCTGCGAGAAGTCGAAGTTCTCCCCTTCCGGGATGTACTTGAAGATTTCCGGCTCCAGCACGTAGATGCCTGTGTTGATGGTGTCCGAGATGACCTCGCCCCAGCCCGGCTTCTCCAGAAACTGGGTGATGCGTTTTTCCTTGTCCGTTATCACCACGCCGAACTGCAGCGGGTCCTTGACCGAGGTGAGCGTGATGGTGGCGAGCGCCTTGTTCTGGTCGTGGAAGTCGATCACCTTCTGCAGGTTGAAGTCGGTCAGAAGATCCCCGCTGATGATGAGGAAGCGCTCGTCCAGGTACTTCTCGGCAGCCTTGACGGCCCCCGCGGTCCCCATGTCCTCGAGCGGGGTCACGTAGGTGATCCTGACGCCCAGGTCGGCGCCGTCGCGGAAGAAGTTCTTGATCATGCTGGGCTGGTGGTACAGGAGCATCACCAGGTCGGTAATCTGGTACTTTTTCAGGAGTTCCACGATATGGAGCATGATGGGACGGTTCATCAGGGGAACCATCGGCTTCGGGAGATTGCAGGTTAGCGGTTGCATGCGGGTACCAAAGCCACCCGCCATAATGACAGCCTTCATAGGTCAAGTCCTCACATAGAAACAGGTTAAGGTTGAGGTTGAGGTTGAGTAGATTCAAAAACAGGGTGAGGCGTCTATGAAGCAGGCTAAGGTTATACGGTGACTCAACCTTAACCTTAACCTCAACCTGTCTGTTTCTGTCTTTTAGCCAGCACCCGCTTGATCTCGTCCTTCAACTCCGTCATGTCGCTCGACTTAACGACGTAGCCGTCGGCAAGCCAGGCGGAGAAGTCGTCCTTGTAGCAGGAGAAGGCGGTGCACAGGATCACCGGGAGGGCGTGGCGCTCCTTGACGATGCGCTGCAGCAGGTCGATGCCGCTTTCGTTCTTCAGCTTGATGTCCAAAACGGCGAGGTCGAACGAGGTCTTCTCAAGCTGCTCGACCGCCTCCAGTGCCGTTGCAGCCGTTACCACCTCATACCCTTCATCGCTCAGTTCCTGAGCGTAGAGCAGCCTGATATTTGCCTCGTCGTCGACAACCAGTAGTTTTGCCATGCTAATTAGTCTCCTTTCTCGTCAAGAGCCTGATGCTATAAGTATTGCCGCCTCCAGGGCGGCTGATGATAGACAAAGAGCTCCCCTGCCGCTCCAGTATGGTCTTGCACAGGGAAAGCCCCACCCCCGCCCCCATTTCTTGGGTCAGGAAAAACGGCGCGGTGAGCGCTTCCAAAGCCTTCTTGCTAAGCGTCGCCCCGCTGTCGCTGATGCGGACCAGGACGGCGTCCCCGTCCAGCGCCGTCTCGACCCGGAGTTCCCCGCCCGTCTCCATGGCCGCCAGCGCCGTCGAGATGATGGTTTTCACGCAGTAACTTATCTGCTTGTAGTCGGTCCGCACCATCGGGAGCTCCGGCGAGAGCTCGCAGTGGCAGGCCACGCCCGCCTCCTGCAGGGACCCGGACATCTCCTCCAGGGCGGTCGACAGGAGCTCGTTCAGGTCCCAGAGGTCCATGACCGGAAAGAGCGACTCCGAATAGTCGAGCACCTCGCTCAGCACCTCCTCGAGCTGCCGGGTCTCGCGCACGATCGACTCCAGATAGCTGCGCTTCTCGTCATCCTCGGTGCTCCCCTTCAACAGGGTGCGGGCGAAGCCGCCGATCACCATGAGCGGGTTCCTGATGGAGTGCGCGATGCTGGAGGTGATCTTGCCGACCAGCGCCATCTTCTCCATCTTGACGATCAGCTCCTGCTGTTCGCGCAGCTTGAGGTTGGCACTTTTCTGCTTGGCCACCTCCTCCTGGAGCCGCTCATAGAGCGAGGCTCGTTCCAGCGCGAAGGCGACCGGGAAGGCAAAGGTCTCCATCGACTGCATGTCCTGGAGGGTGATCGGCTTTTGGGTGATGCAGTTGTCGGCGATGATCACCCCGATGCGCCGGTTCCTGGAGATGAGCGGCATGACGAGGAAACAGTCGACGCCGAGGATGCGCGCGAGCCCCCGGTCCAGATCCGGGTTGTGCAGCGCGTTCTCCACCAGGATCGGCTTTTTTCCGCGCAAGGCCCGGTTGAAGATGTGTCCCTGGTCCGAAAGCGGCACGGTGAGCAGCCCGAGGATGTCGTGGAACTTCACCTTCTCCGAGTCGAGCTTGGTCTTCTGGAAGTCCTTGGCGAGCTCCTTCAGGGAGAAGTTGCTGCGGCCGATGTCCTCCCAGGTCCTCCACGCCTCCTCGTAGTCCTTGGGTCCGACGCCGAGGTATCCCCTGATGTTGCGCCGCTCCTTGTCCGTCATCAGGAGGAAGGCGCGGTTCATGCCGAATCCTTTCCCCGCCGTGATCGCCGTCATGGCGACGGAGAGCACCTCGTCGAGATCCAGGGAGGTCTGCAGCACGAGGCTCACCTCGCGCAGGAACTTGATCTCCCGGGTCTTGCTGTTCAGAAAGCTCAGCATCGCCCCCATCTGCGACTTCTGCTCCTGGAACTCGGTCAGGATGTAGGGAAGGACATCGGAGAGCGGATTCCCTGAGCTCTTCATCCGGGCCAGATCGTTCTTGAAGCGCGGGCACTCGACACACTTCTCCACCACCCGGCGACGGTGGGAGGTGTAGAGGTCCTCCTCCCCCTCGCCGATGTAGGGGCAGGCGTCGGGGGTGATCTCATCCTTGCTCCAGCAGCATTCCCAATCCAAGCTACCTCCGCGCATCTCCATCGTAAAATCTCCACAAGCTGAAACGGCAAAATTATAGCAGTCTGTACCGCTATATCAAGAGTAATCTGCAGTTTAAGTAAAAATGTTAATTAATATTTTAGATTCAACGCCTTGGAGAGCACCCCCCGCAGGGTCAGGGGTGCTGCCAGTGGGAAATATCATGAAGCGGTGGGGAAGAGCTGGGCGGGCGATGCCCGCAGAGGTGACGCTGCTGCGGCAGGCCAACGCCCCGCACCGGCGCCGAGCGCGCAAGACTCCCCCTCCCCTCCGGCAAGGGAGGGCGCTCGCGGGGAGCCTGTAACCGCTTGGCTCAGGTAGAAATGGGTTTACTGGCAGGGAGGTAAAAAATCGTGATTATGCGGAATATTCAATTAACTCGGGCGTTGAAAAATTGAGGATTGGACAGCCCACCCTCCTATCTGCCGGCTACCATCCTGAGCTTTTCCATGCTCAGCACGATCACCTTGTTTCCGTCCACCTCGATGATCCCCTCCTCCTTCAGCTTTCTGAAGGTGCGGGACAGGGTCTCGCTGACGGTGCCAAGCCGCGAGGCAAGCTCGCCTTTGCGCATGTCGAGCTCCAGATAGGTCTTGCCCTGGAAATTGGTGCTTTTGCGGGAGGCGAGTTCGATCAGGTAGGAGGCGAGGCGCGACGGTGCGTCCGCGAAGGAGAGCTCCTCGATCTGCCGGGCGAAACGGCGCAGCAGCAGCGACAGGGAGGCGATCAGGTTCAGGGAGAACCGCGGATTTCTTTCCAGGAGTCCCATGAAGGCGTCCCTCGGGAAGTAGAGCACCTCCCCTTTCTCCACCCCGCGCGCCTCGGCCGGATAGCTGCCGTCACCGAAGAAAGCCGCCTCGGCGAAAGTCTCGACGGGGTGAACCATATGCAGCACCTTCTCCCTGCCGTCCGGGGACATCTTGCACAGTTTCAGGGAACCCTCCGCCAGCAGATAGAATCCCTGCGCCTTTTCCCCCTCGGTGAAGAGGGTTTCCCCCTTGGCAAACGGGCGACGGACCACGATCTCAGATACCTCAACCAGATGCTCTTCGGCAAGGCCGGAGAAGAGCAGTGCTTTTTTTATTATCTCTTTAGTTTCCATGGAACCTTTGTACCGCAAAGCCCTTTGAGACGCAAAACAAAAAACTCCGCTGCCCCCCGTGATCCGGCAGGTTGAAAAAATCCATATTTAGGGCTTTAGAAAAACGTTCCAATCGCCGAACAACCTAATCAATGGATTGCCAGTTCACAATTCAACCCAAGCGGAGGTAGAGAATGCTGAGTAGCTTAGCGCCGCGCTTTTTGTGGGCGGCCGGAACAGGCTGGTCGCCGGCGTGATCGACAGGGTCAGTAACGTCGTCAATCCGCTCATGGTAACCGCGTACTACGTGGGCCGGGTCGCCAAGCGGATCATCCCTTCGGCGATTGCCACAGAGTGCAAGGGGCAGTACAACGCCATCAGGAACAACCTCAACGGGGTCGTCACGATGATGAACGTGTTCATCTCCGAGACCGACAAGAATATCTTGGCGGCTGCGGGCGGAAAGCTGAACCAGCTGGCCGATGCGGCACCCTTCGTGGGCGACTGGACCAGGCCTGTCACCGGCGTGAACGATACGGTCAGTAACGGGGTCAATCCGCTCATGGTGACTGCGCAATACGTGGACCCGCTCGCCAAGGACACTAATTTCGAGAGGTCCTGAACAAAAAGCAGATCAGGGTTACAGCCAATAACGAATAGCGATGCGCCCGACCGGACCTTAACCCATCCCCTCTTCCCACTTCTGCCTCCACGATTTATGTAACGCAACCGGCGGTGCCCCCCCCCCCAATTGACTCCCGCACCGATTCGCCCCTCCTTTCCATCCGCACCAGGCTTCTGCAGGAAATGAATCTGGACAGCAGGGCGGACTTATCAGCTAGGCTCTCAAAAAAACAGATTAACTGCACTGCGGGCCGTTCCTCATGGCAGGACAAACATGTGAAAAACAATCGTCAAAATAAATATTTAGAAAACCCCCTCAACGCCGAAGAGTTAATGAACGGATGGCGACAGCGTTCACCACTTCGAAAGTGTCTTGTTTTTTTCAAGGAGCGTCAACATGGCCTTCACCTTTTTCATGCGCGATCAACCGACCCTGGAGCATGCCGCCGACCACATGGTCCGCTATGCCTCCGGACGGAGCAGGATCAAGATCTGGGACGCCGGTTGCGCCCTCGGCCAGGAGACCTACACCATCGCCATGATCTTTGCCGAGAAGATGAACCCGTTCGGTTTCAAGAACCTGCGTATCGACGCCAGCGACTACGACAGCGCCAATCACTTTGGCGATACCGTCAGCGCCGCGGTTTACCCGAGCGACGAGCTGCAGCGCACCCCGAGCGAGCTGCTCGGCAAATACTTTGAGCCGGCCGACAAACCGGGTCATCTGCGCGTGATAGAGCAGTTGCGCAGCCGGGTATCTTTCCAGTACCACGATCTCCTCTCCTTCAAACCGATCGGCTCCGACTACTGCCTGATCGTCTGCAAAAACGTCATGCTCCATTTCCAGTACCCGGAGCGTGTCGAGGTGTTCAAAATGTTCCACAAGGCCCTGGCGCCGGGCGGCTATCTGGCCAATGAGAATACCCAGAAGCTCCCCCAGGAAGTGGCTCACCTCTTCACCCAGGTGGTTCCGGATGCCCAGCTCTATAAGAAGGTTGGAGATTAATTGCGGTGAAAATCAGTCCCTTGAAAAAGACCGCCAAGGTCTACAGCTGCTACTCCTACCTGATCCTTGGGGACTGGAACCGGATCGAGGATCTGAACACCGTTACCTTGACGGGCTGGTGAAACTAGCCGGGAGGAAAATCCAGACAATCTATGCCGGTCATGACGAGCCGCTGACCAGCGATGTTCGGGAAACGATACTAAATACTCTGGCCAATGTACGAAACAGCAAAATAGCACCGGTGAATGCGGCCCTTAGGGATGTCGCTTGATTCATTCGGGGTTATAACCCAAGGGGAGGTAGCAAAATGCTGAGCAACATGAGTTTGAGAAAAAAGCTGATGAGCGGGTTTGTTCTGGTGGCCCTGATTGCCGGAGTAATCGGTGCTGTGGGCATCATCGAACTAAAACGGATCGAAGCTGCCGACACGTTGCTGTTCGAGAAGGTAACCGTGCCGATTGAACAATTGTCGAATATGTCGGATGCCTTCCAGCGGATCAGGGTCAATGCCCGGGACTTGATCGGGGCCTCAAATTCAGAGGAGCGGCAAAGGTTTGAAGGTAGAATCACCGAGTTGCGGAAAGAGCTTGTTGACAACCAAGATAAATTTGAGAAGACGATCCTGACTGACGAAGGACACAAGCTGTTTGAAGATTTCAAACGAACTCGTTCAGTCTATGACCCGTTCCTGGATAAGACTATAGACTTGGCCAAAAGCAATCGGACGGCAGAGGCACAGGCTCTGCTGCAAGGTGATGCCGGCAAAGCCTCTCGTGACGAGCAAAATGCCCTCGAAAAACTTTTCGCGTCGAAGCTTCAGCAGGGGAAATCGACCGCGGAAGGCAATACCAAACTCGCCAATTCGGCGACGGCCATCATGCTAATCCTCGTCGCAGCTGGCGTTCTTCTGGCTGTTGGCCTCGGCGTCTTCATCTCCAGTGTTGTGCTTCGTCAATTGGGAGCCGATCCGAAAGAAGTCGGCGAAGTGGCGAACCTGGTTGCCGCTGGCGACCTGAGCCGCGAGATTTCCCTTAAATCTGGCGACACCGCCAGTGTCATGGCGGCCATGAAGAAGATGGTCGAGACCATCCGTGCGCTGGTATCAGATGCCGGCATGCTCTCCGACGCCGCCATAGCGGGCAAACTGGCCACCCGTGCCGATGCCGGCAAGCATCAGGGCGATTTCCAAAAAATCGTCACCGGCGTCAACCAGACTCTCGACGCGGTCATCGGTCCGCTGAACGTAGCCGCCGAGTACGTCGATCGGATCTCTAAGGGGGATATCCCTCCCCACATCACCGACAACTACAACGGCGACTTCAACGCAATCAAATCGAACCTGAACGTCCTGATCGCTGCGATGGGATCCATCACGGAGGCGGCCAAGGAGATAGCCGGCGGAAACCTGCTGGTCGACATCAAGGAGCGCTCCGGCAAGGATGAGCTGATGCGGGCACTCGCGGCGATGGTGCAGCAGCTTTCCGACGTGGTCAGCGAGGTCAAAGGTGCTGCGGACAACGTGGCACAGGGGAGCCAGGAGATGAGCTCGGGCTCGGAGAGCATGTCCCAGGGGGCAAGCGAACAGGCGGCCGCAGCGGAAGAGGCCTCCTCCTCGATGGAACAGATGTCCGCAAACATCAGGCAAAACGCCGACAACGCCAGCCAGACGGAGAAGATCGCCGTCCAGTCCGCGACGGATGCCATTGAAGGCGGCAAAGCTGTGGCGCAGACGGTGACGGCGATGAAGGAGATAGCCAGCAAGATTTCCATCATCGAAGAGATTGCCAGGCAAACGAATCTTCTGGCGCTCAATGCCGCCATTGAAGCGGCAAGGGCAGGTGAGCACGGCAAAGGGTTCGCAGTCGTAGCCAGCGAGGTGAGAAAGCTCGCGGAGAGGAGCCAAAAAGCGGCGGCAGAGATAAGCACCCTGTCTTCATCGAGCGTAGAGGTTTCCGAGAAGGCGGGCGTGATGCTGTCCCAGCTCGTGCCGAACATCCAGAAGACGGCCGAACTGGTGCAGGAAATCAGTGCGTCATCCAAGGAGCAGGATACCGGCGCAAGCCAGATCAACAAGGCGATCCAGCAGCTGGACCAGGTGATCCAGCAGAACGCCGGAGCTGCCGAAGAGATGTCCTCGACGGCGGAGGAGCTCTCGAGCCAGGCGGAGCAGTTGCAGTCGACCATCGCCTTTTTCAAGGTGAAGGAGACCGCTTCGGCAAGGAAGACCGTCACGCGTCAGAGTACGGCGGTAAAACAGGTCGCGAAACCCGTTGTCTCCAAGAAACTTGGACAATGTCTTACCATGGATGATGCGTCCAACCAGCAGGACGCCGATTTCGAGAGGTTCTAAAAAACCAGGTTGAGGTTAAGGTTGAGATTGAGAGATATGCTCACGACCTCAGCCTAAACCTTAGCCGTAACCTCGCCTAAGTTGCAGACCGAAAGGAGCAGACATGAGCGCAACAGAGACAGTAGCCAGCACCCAGTACCTCACCTTCAAACTCGGTGAAGAGATCTTCGCGCTGGACGTGGCAGAGGTGAGGGAGATCCTCGACTTCACCGCGGTCACCAAGGTTCCCAGGACACCTCCGTACATGCGGGGGGTGATCAACCTGCGCGGCAGCGTGGTCCCAGTCATGGACCTGCGGCTGAAGTTCGGCATGAGCGCCACAGAGCAGACGGTGAACAGCTGCATCATTGTGGTCGAGATGACCTTGGAGGGCGACAACATCGTCATAGGTGTGCTGGCGGATGCCGTGCAGGAGGTGATAGACCTGGAGCCGGAGCAGATCGAGCCGGCACCGCGCATCGGGACCAAGCTGAACATGGAGTTCATCGTCGGCATGGGGAAGCATAACGAGACCTTCATGATGATTCTCGACATCGACCGGATCTTTGCTGGTTCCGATCTGGAAGTGCAGCTAAGCGCCGACGCGGCGTAAAAAGACAGGTTGAGGTTAAGGTTGAGGTTGAGAGAGACTCTCTCGGCCTCAACGCCTCAACGCCTCCCGCTTAACCTTAACCTTAACCTTAACCTGCTCTTCCTTTGCCTGCTCTTCTTTACTTCCCCGCTCATCTCATGTATCATGCGTAATCCATGAAAAAGACCCTTTACATCTATATTTTCAAGGAGATACCGCCCCCTTTCCTGGTAGGGATGGGGACCTTCACCTTCGTGCTCCTGATGGGGAGGTTCCTGAAGCTCGCCGAGATGGTGGTGGAGAAGGGGGTTCCCCTTTCGGACGTGATCTGGATGGTGGTCTACCTGCTCCCCTCGTTCTGGCTTTTCACCATCCCGATGGCGCTGCTTTTGGCAATCCTGCTCGCCTTCGGCAGGCTTTCCGGCGACAGCGAAGTGACCGCCATGAAGAGCTGCGGCATCAGCCTGTACGGCTTGCTGCCGCCCCCCCTCGTCTTCTCGCTTTTCGCCTGCCTCGCCTGCCTGGGCGTCACCGTCTACGCGGTGCCCTGGGGCAACAACTCCTTCAAGGAGCTCCTGGTCAACGTGGCACAGGCGAGCGCTGGGGTAGTGGTCAAGGAGAAGGTATTCAACGACGCCTTCCCCGGCATGGTGATCTATGCGGAAAGCTTTGACCAGAAGGGGCAGACCATGGCAGGGGTGATCATACACGACGAGCGGAACCCGCGCGAGCCGGCCACCATCTTCGCCAGCAGCGGAGCCCTCCTCTCCGACCCGCGGGTCCACTCCATGGAGTTCCACCTGAAGGACGGCAGCATCCACCGCAGCGCGGAAGGGGCCGGCTACCAGATGGTCGGCTTCCAGGAGTACAACCTGCGCGTGTCGCTCACCAAGGCGGAAAATTCCCAGGAGAAGGGGGAGTCCGAGATGACCCTCAGTGAGCTGATCCACCCGCCGGCCGGGCTCTTCGACGCCAAGAAGCGCCTCTCCATGCAACTGGAGTTTCACAGCCGCCTGGCGCTCCCCTTCTCCTGCTTCGTGTTCACGCTCCTCGCCATGCCGCTCGGCATCCAGAACCGGCGTTCGGGTAAGGCGGCCGGCTTCTCCCTGAGCATCGGGGTCCTGCTGTTCTACTACATCGCCCTCTCCGCATTCAAGACGCTGGGCGAGCGGGCGATCCTGCCGCCCTTTCTGGCGTGCTGGGCGCCCAACCTGGTCTTCCTGCTGCTCGCCGTCTACCTGTTCTACAGGACTGCCACCGAACAGCCGCTGCCGCTCACGGCACTCTTCCTGCGCCTCGCGGCGGCAGTGAGAGAGCGATTCGGCAGGAGAGGGAGGCGATGAGGATACTGACCCGCTACGTCGCCAAGGCGTACCTGAGGATGCTCGCGATCTGCCTCGGCGCCTTCGTCGCCATCTACCTGGTGGTCGACTTCATGGAGAAGATCGCCCGTTTTGCCCGCAGCGAGGCGCAGTGGTACCATATCGCCCTCTTTTTCATCGCCAAGACCCCGGAGATCGTGAGCCAGGCGGCGCCCCTTGCCGTGCTGATGGCCACCCTGCTGACGCTCGGGACGCTCTCCATGAACAGCGAGCTCACCGCGATGCGCACCTGCGGGGTGGGGCTTGCGCGCATCACCGCGCCCATCCTCGCCATCGCCCTGCTGTTCAGCGTCCTCGACCTCTTCATCGGGGAATTGGTGGTGCCGAGGAGCTATGCCCAGCGCACCTACATCCAGGAGGTGCTGATCCAGAAGAAGAGCCCGAGCATGTACTTCCGCCAGCACAACATCTGGCACCGGGAGGAGGGGGTCATCCTCAGGGCAAGCCTGTTCGATCCGGAGAGCCGCTCACTCAAGGGGATCACGCTCTGGGAGCTCAAGGGCGGGACGGAGCCGGTCCAGCGGACCGATGCAGCCTCAGGGATTCTCGAGGAGCGCGGCTGGGTCTTCAAGGACGCCGTGGTGAGGCAGTTCCAGGCCGGCGAGGTGTCGAGCACCAGGAAATACCCGAGCCTGGAGGTACGGCTCAAGCTGAAACCTGCGGATCTCAAGGTGCTCGGCAAGTATTCGGACAGCATGACCATCTTCGAGCTGAGCCGCTACTGCGAAAAGCTGAAGGCCGGAGGGTACGACCCGACCCGGTACCTGGCCCAGATGCACAGCAGAATCTCCCTCCCCTTTGGCTGCGCAATCATGGCCTTTCTCGGCATCCCGTTTGCCCTGCGCAGCGGCCGATCAAGCGGCATCGCCCTCGGCATCGGGCTCTCCCTCGGCATCGGCTTTCTCTACGTCATCGTGAACTCCGTCATCATCTCCTTCGGCCAGGTCGGGCTGCTGCCGCCCATTGCGGCTGCCTGGGCCACCAACTTCATCTTCCTGCTGGTAGGAATCTGGCTTTCCCTGACCGTCGAGAATTGACAACGGCAGGCCGCATGATCTAATTAATTCGGTAACTATTCAGTACCAGTCGACCAATCACAAACGACCCAAAGCATAAAGCCTCACCACAGAGGTACACAGAGGAAAATCAATACCTGATTTATGTTTAAAACAAAAAGCTTAGCCATTGTTTTAAGATTTCCCCTGTGTTCCTCTGTGCCCTCTGTGGTGAGGCCGAAGTTTGCTGGATAGTTACTTAATTCATTTGAAGGGAGGATGCGCCGTGTACCGTCATCTGATAACCGCGCTGGTGATCTCCGTCTTACTCGCCGCCGCAGCCGCATCCCAGGGGCAGCCGATACGCAAGGCCGCCCAGGCGAAGCTCCCCGCGTTAAGCGTCCTGAGCATCATCCCCGCACAGGGCGAGCCCGGCATGACCGTCACCCTGAACGGCACCGGCTTCACCGGGGAGACTACGGCCTTTCTCGGGAGCCGGGAGTTGCCGACGACGATCGTCGGCGGGAGGATTCTCACCCTGGCGCTCCCCGACCTGCCGCCCGGGGTCTACGCGCTCTACCTGAAGAGGGAGGACGGCGCCACCAGCCGGCCGTACAACTTCATGCTGCAGGCGCAAAAGCCGGTGGCCTCTGCGCTCTCTCCAGACACCGTTTCCACCTGCGCGGCCGGCAGGGAACGCGAGGTTGTGCTAAGCGGCGCGAACTTCCGAAACGGAGCCCGGGTCCTTTTCGACGGCGCCGCCATCGGCACCCGTTTCATCTCCGCGTCGGCCGTCTCCTTCCTCGCCCCGCAGGTCGCCTCCGGCCTGCACCAGGTTCAGGTGCAGAATCCCTCCGATGCCAGCTCCGGCACCCTGGCGCTGTTCATAGATTCAAAACCCGAAATTCAGGGCGCTTCGGTAGGTAGTGAGTACGTGAGCTACTATGAATTGATCATCACGGGAAGGAATTTCCAGCAGACTTCCAAGCTGGTGGCGGACGGCAACAGGATCGGCACCGGAAAGCCGGCGGTGGGAGATAGGGACCAGCTGGTCTACCAGGGGTGCAATCAGCTCCTCTACCAGCGCCACCCGTACGACCCCACGCCGAAGGAGATCAGTTTGCAGGTGGTGAACCAGAACGGCGAGGAGAGCAACATCTTCTCGATAAGCGCCCCGTAAAAGCCAACCGTTGAGTCGTTACAATCAACGACTCAACGGTTCTTCCAAAACGACCAGGTAGCCGTCAGGATCGAAACACCAGAGCTCGCGAGTGCCGTACGGCTTGAGCTCCAGTGGGTAGAGGATCTCAAGATCCTCCTCCAACAGCGCCTGGTAGATCTCGTCGATCCCGGCAACCATGAGGTGCAGGGTCAGCCCGACTCCCCGGGGATAGTTCTCCAGGCGCGCTTCCAGAACGGGATGGGCCTGACCCACTGCAGAATCCTCCACGAAAATCACCTGGCAGCCACCCATACCGAGCACCAGATGTTCCGGCGCACCGATCGAGGTGATCGCCCTCTGCACCGGCAGTTCCAGTATCCCGCCGTAGAACGCCTCGGTAATCCCGAGATCCCCCACCGACAGCTGGATGGATAGTATCGGTCCGGTCACGGCATCTCCCCCCTGTCATCCCTGCTCGCGGGCCCGGCCGGCGGCACCGCACCGGAAAAGGGCCTACTCGAACCAGCCGCTGGTGTACCTGCTGATGACGGACAGATAGTTGGTGAAGATCAGCACCCCGACCACCACCATCATGAGGCCGGTGATGACCTCGAACATGCGGATGTGGCGCTTGAAGCGCCGGAAGAATACCAGGAACTGGTGCATGGCGAGTGCCGCGAGAAAGAACGGGATGGCGAGCCCCATGGAGTAGGACAATAGCAGCCAGACCCCTCTTCCCTCGGTCGCTGCCACCACCATGATAGCCGCCAGGATCGGACCGATGCAGGGGGTCCAACCGGCGGCAAAGACGATCCCGACGATGAGGCTCCCGAGGTACCCCGCCGGCTTCCGGTGCAGCGTCAGCTTCTTCTCCCCCAGGAGCAACCCGATGTCGAAAATGCCCGAGACGTGGATGCCGAAGACCACGATGAGGATGCCGCCGCCCCGTCTGATGGCGGTCTTGTGCTCAAGCAGGAAATCCCCCATGAAGCTGGCAGAAGCCCCCAGCAGCACGAAGACGCAGGTGAATCCGGCGATGAAGAGCAGCGAGTGGATGATGGTCTGCTGCCTCACCTTGTGGGAGGGGTGCTCGGCCTGAAGGTCAGCGAAGGAAAGCCCGGTGATGTAGGTGATATAGGAGGGGATCAGCGGCAGGACACACGGGGAGAGAAACGACAACAACCCCGCGAAAAAGGCGCCGATCATACCGATGTTATTCGTTTCCATGCTATCCTCCGACTAGACTAACGGACCCGCCGCGCTGCAACCAGCTCACTTTTTCCCGATCAGGTCTTCCAGGGCAGCATGCACCTCAGGGGAGCTCCAATCCATCGGACCTATTACCTTTTTGAGTATAACACCCTTGGTATCAATGACAAAGGTCTCCGGAACGCCCGTGGTGCCGTAACGCTTGGCCACCTTCCCGTCCGTGTCGAGCAGCGCCGGCAAGGCGGCACCCCCCTTCTTGAAGAAGGAAGTCACCGCGTCCTTGCCACCTTCGTCGATCGAGACCGCGAGCATCTGGAACGCCTTGCCCTGCATCGCCTGGTTCAGCCGGAGCATGGAGGGGATTTCCTCGCGGCAGGGGGGGCACCAGGTGGCCCAGAAGTTGAGCAGCACCACCTTACCCTTCAGCGAGGAGAGCTGGACCGGATGACCGGAGAGGTCATTCAGGGTGAAATCCGGGGCGAGCCCCCCCTCGACGGCGGGTTCCTCGCGCTTCGTGCACCCCGAACCCAGGAAAACCGCCAGCAGAAAAACCGCACAGATCCAACGCTTCATTACTTCCTCCCCGGCTGCGTAATATGGTATTTTTCCATTCTGTAGATCAGCGTGTGGCGCGGAATGCTCAGGAAGCGGGCCGCGGCGGTCTGGTTCCAGTCGCACCTGGTGAGCGCCTCGAGTACAACCTCCCTCTCCAGCTGCTCCAAGGGGTAGCCGCCGGGAGGGAGCCGGAGCACCCCGCCCTCTGGTTTCCCGGCCGCGGATGAAATCTTCTCCGGCAGATCGTCCACTCCGATCTGGTCGCCCTCCCTCATGATGAGGAGGCGCTCCACCGTATTTTCCAGTTCCCGCACGTTCCCCGGCCAGGCGTACTGCTGCAGCCGCTCTAGCGCCTGCGTCGAGAAGGAGACCGCGCCGCCTCCGAACTTGACGCTGAAGTAGCGCACCAGCAGCGCTATGTCCTCCACCCTTTCCCTCAGGGGGGGAAGTTGCAGCGGTATCACGCAGAGCCGGTAGTAGAGGTCATCACGGAAGCGCCCCTCGGCGATCCCCTTCTCCAGGTCCGTATTGGTTGCCGCCACCACCCGGACATCGATCTTCTGCAGCGAGGTCCCCCCCAGCGGTTCGACCTCTCTCTCCTGCAGCACCCGCAACAGTTTGGGCTGGAGCTCAAGCGGCAGATCGCCTACCTCGTCGAGGAAGATGGTCCCCCGGTCGGCGAGCTGGAATTTCCCCTCCTTGTCCCGGATGGCGCCGGTGAACGCCCCTTTCACATGGCCGAAGAGCTCGCTCTCCAGCAGGTCCCTCGGAATCGCCGCGCAATTCACCGCGACAAAGGGTGCACCCCGACGGGAGCTTCCCGAATGGATGGCCCGCGCCACCAGTTCCTTCCCGGTGCCGGATTCCCCGGTTATGAGAACGGTCGCCTCGGTGTCGGCTACCTTGCGCACCACGGAGAAGACCCCCTCCATGGCCCGGGAGATGCCGACGATGCTCTTGAACTCGGCACTTCCCGAGAGCTCTTCCTTGAGGAGCCTGTTCTCCTCGGAGAGCCCCTGCAGTTGGAGTCCCTTGCGCACCGTGAGTTTCAGTTCTTCCCGGTTGAAGGGCTTGGTCAGATAATCGAAGGCACCAAGCTTCATCGCCTCAACCGCCGTGTCAATGGCGCCGAAGGCGGTGAGCACGATGACGACCGTGGCGGGGGAGCGCTCCTTGATGGCGGACAGGAGCTGGAACCCTCCCATACCCGGCATCTTGAGATCGGTAATGACGACGGCAGGAGACTTTTCGGCGAAGAGCTTCAGGCCGTTCTCTCCGTCGGCTGCGGTTACGACGTCATAACCCTCCTGCTGCAGGTTGTACTCCAGCACGCGACGCAGGGAGCTGTCGTCATCTATGATCAGTATTTTGGGAGGCATCTATGGTCCTGGCGTATTCCGGATTGCCCGTGTCGGGCGTCAACGTCAATTTTTAACCGATTTACTCCGTCAGGGCAATCTATTTAATGAACAGGTCGAACCGGTCTATCTGGAACCGAGCGGTGTCGTTAGATTCTTGCGAGACCTCGCCAGTTTCGTCATAAAGAGCTCAAAGGCGATTGACAGGGATAAAGGCAGCGCTGTCCGGTTTGATTCTTGTCTGCAGAACCACAAACGAAAAATTTGCCACAAAGCGCACAAAGCGCACAAAGCGCTTAAAAGCTTAAAAGCTTAAAAGCTTAAAAGCTTAAAAGCTTAAAAGCTTAAAAGCTTAAAAGCTTAAAAGCTTAAAGATATTTTTTGCGCCTTTTGCGCCTTTTTGTGGCGAAAAGATTTTGTGTTGTTTGGTAGCTCCCACTTTATTTGGTTGATCTGTCGCACGGGGGTTCCCGGGACCAGGCTGGGAATGGGATCGGCTTTTGTTAAGCGGGAAAAGACAAATCGCTGCGGAGCAACAGGGGACGGGTAGGAACAGCTGCTGGAGCGGTGGACCGCAGGGAGACGACGGACGCGGCCATGCTGCGAGCCGGCGAAGTCAGGTGCGTCGGCTGCGAACCGCCCTCGGCCGGTCCAGGGCGCGGCAGGCATCGCCCAAGACGGCAGGTGCGCTAAGCGCGTTTAGGGGCGCCGCACTCTGGGCTTGCGGGGGTAGCCGAGGTAGCTCTGGGTGAGTTCCCGGGTACCGACTGCGAGAGGGAGCAGGTCCTCGTGCTTTTTCAGAGCTTCCGGCAGGGAGGGGCCGTCGGTAATGATGAAGTCCCCTTCCCCAAGACAGGTCTTGGCAAAAAAACGGCCGGCAGAGCTGCCAAAGACCATTATGTTGAAGGTCTCTCCATTCAGTTCCAGTTCAGACGAGTGCAGCAGCGTATCTTCGTCCACTTCATCCCCCAGGCAAACGCACATTAAATATCAATGTGTTACCAGGCTAGCAAGAAGCGGACCAGACCCGGCACCGGATGATCGGATTCGGGGGGAAACGGGGGAAGTTGGCGACGCACCATCGAATTAAAAAACTGAAGTGCCGGTAACGGGCGTTCCCTTCATGCGCGTCAGCGGGAAACGCCCGCCTTTTCGGGAGTTATAGAAGCCATGGTGTGTTAAATGGCCACCTGCAGGCCGGTCATTTAACGCGAGTAACGACGTAGTCGGCGAGGTCGGCGAGGGCCTCCCTGGCGGGGGAGGGAGGAAAATTTTCCAAGTGCTGCTTGCACAGGGCGATATGCCCGCACGCCGCGGCGACGGTATGCTCTATCCCGCCGTAGCGGTGCACCAGCTCGAAAACCGAGGCAAAGTCCTCGTCCGAGAGAAGTTCCTTGTCCACAACCGTGGCGATCAGGTCGCGCTCGGCAGCGCTGCAGTTTTTCAGGGTGTGGATCAGAGGCAGCGTGATCTTTCCCTCTTCCAGGTCGTGGCCGATGCTCTTGCCGAACTGCTCCTCGCTCGCCGTATAGTCCAGGGTGTCATCCATCAGCTGGAAGGCAATGCCGAGCTCCATGCCGTAGGCGGCCATGGCCTCCCGCAGTTCAGGACCGACTTCTCCGAGGATGGCCCCGACCTCGCAGGCCGCGGAGAGGAGTATGGCGGTCTTGCAGCGGACCACCTCGAGGAAGCGCTCTACGGTGATCTCTAGGTCGCTGGTGCAGACGAGTTGCAGCACCTCCCCCTCGGCGATGATCGTAGTGGCATCCGCGAGCACCTTCAGTATCCGCAGGTCGCCGTCGGTCACCATGAGAGAGAACGACTTGGAGAAAAGGAAATCTCCCACCAGCACCGACGCTTCGTTGCCCCAGAGCGTGTTGGCGGAAGCGATTCCCCTGCGCAGGTTGGCGCTATCCACCACGTCGTCATGGAGCAGGGTAGCGGTGTGGATGAATTCCACGACGCTCGCCAGCGGGACGCTGCGGTTCCCTTCATAGCCGCAGAGCCTTGCCGCCAGAAGGACCAGGGCGGGGCGAATCCGTTTGCCACCGCTTGAGAGTACGTACTCGCCAACCTTGCGTATCAGCGGGACATCCGACTGCAGATCCTTCTTGAACTGCAGTTCCACGTTTTTCAGGTCTTCCCCTATCAGGGCAAGCGCTGCATCCATAAAAGGCCTCGGTTCTTTTTTTCTGGCGCGCCAAAGTTTTACCAAAAAACCTTAACAACGCGAAATAACAACAATATTTTTCGGCAATAAGCCGCCGGAATTAACTTAGGATCGACGGCGCACTGTAGCAAATCCCGCCTCATTATTCAAGGCATTTCCTTAGCGAGCGTGCATTCCGTCCGGGTTTGCCGGGGTCATGGGGCAGCGCGGGAATCGGCTCCGGCAGCGATTTTCCAAACGCAGGCTCGCCGCGCGTCTTTTTCTCGCGAATCCGACGCTAGAGCTTGCGCCTGTTGTCTTCAACCATTTGACATTTTCTACGGGGCTGCAGGGAGGGGGACAATCGGGTTTTGACTGTAGAGACGCATTGCATGCGTCTCGGGACCTATCGATAAGCCGGGCTTGAGGGGCGAAGACGCATGCAAAGCGTCTCCACCCTGGAGAGGAGCATTGCCGCCGCGCAAGATCGGCTCAGGCCGCCTTTCTCTCCTGGTGCACCAGCCCGCAACGCCTGAGCTCCTTCTCCAGTTTCCCCTTGCTTATCCCGAGGGCGCGGCAGATGCTCTCGCTGTCACAACTGTAGCGATCCATCGCCATCAGCAGGAGGGCCTTCTTGAGCGATCCGGACAGCTTGTCCATGACATGATCCTTAGCCGTTGCCGAGATAAGGGTAAAGAACGGTTCAAGGTGTTTTTCAAAGAGCTTGGCGCTCTCCTCCACATGCCTCCTGCGTTCTGAGTCCATATGCTTCACCCTTATCATGTTGGCTGCGATATCGGCCATATTCTCTTTCACGAAGCTCAGTGTTTCCCAATCGTTATCCACAGTCAGCACCCTTACCGCCGCACCGTTTTCAGCCGTCCCGTCTTTTTTCACCAGCGTCACCTCGATAGCGCGATAGCGGTAGGTACCGGGCCCCTGCGTCGCATCCTTGCATCTGTATCCCATGATTGTCCCCTCTGATTGCCAAGTTCATGTGAAGTTAATGCCGAGTCCGCCGGCACCGAGTTCCGTCCCCCGAACAACATCTCCTGTGCGCACCCTGAGCTGCCATTCAGCGCCAATGCCTCTCGGTACTGCTCAACTAGCGGTAGTTAGCCCACCTGCGGTTCAATCCATACAACAGCCGTACCAGCTCGAGCTCGTGCGGTTTAAAATATTAACTGCCCGTTATCGCATGACTTATTGGGCCGCAGCGGACACGAGACCTTCAAGATTAGCCTTTAAAAATGATCACGGGATGCACAGAGCGAAACCGCCTGCCCTGATATGCTCCAGATATCGGTGACTTAGGTGCGGAACCAGGTTCATGAGGAGCTTCACCCTTTGCACAGCCGGCAGACCCCACGTCGGACTTGAATAAAAACTAATCTATGCTATCATGCCCCGACTCACATGAACGTGGGCTATGCAGCCACAGCGCTTGCTGCACCGCTGCCCGGTGAGCGGCCGAGGCTCCGAAGGAAGTTTTTCCGCCAAGGGCTGAAAAGAACCCCCAACGTCGGTGGTCGGGTTTAATGAAGGCCACCCGGCGCCGCTTACCCAAAAGGCACTGGCAACCTTGAGCAGACGAAGCTGGTAACAGAAACTGGTTTTACGGGAGATTCCATGGAAAAGTTGCAGCTCTGGGAGCGTTACAAAAGCCGGCTCTATGTCAATCCGGAGATCGGATTAGCGGTCGATAGCAGCCGGATGAATTTCTCCGACAGCTTCCTTGAGGAGATGGAGCCGGGGATACAAAAGGCCTACGCGGACATGACATCGCTTGAAGGCGGGGCGCTGGCGAATCCGGATGAAAACCGCATGGTGGGCCATTACTGGCTCCGCGCGCCCGAGCTCGCCCCCGACCGCTCGCTATCCGACGAGATAACAGCCGCCCTCGCCTCGGTCAAGGCCTTCGCCGCCTCGATCCATTCGGGCAACATCGCGGCACCCGATGGAGGCCGCTTCACCAACCTGCTCATCATCGGGATTGGCGGCTCAGCACTTGGGCCGCAATTTGTGGCCGACAGCCTGGGCGGCCCGCACGACATGATGCGCCCCCATTTTTTCGACAATACCGACCCGGACGGCATGGATCGGGTCATCAGCGAAATAGGGAGCGCCCTGCCCCAGACACTCGTCATCGTCATCTCCAAGAGCGGCGGGACCAAGGAGACGCGTAACGGCATGCTGGAGGCGCGCAAGGCCTTCACCGATGCCCATCTGAAGTTTGCCGCCCATGCGGTCGCAGTCACCGGCGCCGGTAGCGAGTTGGAAGACACCGCCTCGCAGCAGGAGTGGCTGGCGCGTTTTCCGATGTGGGACTGGGTCGGCGGCAGGACCTCAGTGACCTCCGCCGTCGGGCTTCTCCCGGCCGCGCTGCAGGGAATCGACATCGACCAGCTTCTGGAGGGGGCGAGGCGGTGCGACCGGAGCACCCGGTCGAAGGTGACGCCGGAAAACCCCGCGGCACTGCTCGCGCTCTCCTGGTTTCACGGCACGGGAGGCAAAGGGGCACGGGACATGGTGATCCTTCCCTACAAGGACAGGCTGCTCCTCTTTTCCCGCTATCTGCAGCAACTCATCATGGAGTCGCTCGGCAAGGAGCGGAACCTGGCCGGGGAGGTCGTGCTGCAGGGGCTCGCCGTCTACGGCAACAAGGGCTCCACGGACCAGCATGCCTACGTGCAGCAGCTGCGCGAGGGGGTGCACAACTTCTTCGCCACCTTCATCGAAGTACTCAAGGACCGGGCGGGGGTCTCGCTGGCGGTCGAACCGGGAGCGACCTCGGGCGACTACTTGTCGGGATTTTTCCAGGGGACCAGGACTGCGCTCTACGACAACGGCCGGGAGTCTCTCACAATCACCGTGGACGAAATCTCGCCGCTGACCATCGGGGCGCTCATCGCCTTGTACGAGCGGGCCGTGGGCCTCTACGCGTCGCTGGTCAACATCAATGCCTACCATCAGCCGGGCGTGGAGGCAGGGAAGAAGGCGGCCGGCACCGTGCTGCAGCTCCAGGGAGCGATCCTCGAACTGCTGCGCGCACAGCACGGCAGGGAGTTTAGCTGCGAAGAGTGCGCCACCGCCCTGGCGCGTCCCGAGGAGGTGGAAACCGTGTTCACCATTCTTCGGCACCTCGCGGCCAACCCGGACCACGGCGTGAGCATGGCCAAAGGGGAACGGATCTGGGAGAGCAAGTTCCGCTTGATCTAACGCTAGGCCTGTCGGGGCACCATTTGCGGGTGCCGGCAGCATTTGCTTGAGTTTTGAGGTGACTGTCCAGCACACTTCAAGGAAATGGCAATTACAAACAATCAAAAGCCTCACCACAGAGGACGCAGAGGAACACAGAGGAAATCTTGAAACAATGCCTGAGGTTTTTTTGTTTTAAGCATAAATCAGGTTTTGATTTTCCTCTGAGAACCTCTGCGTACCTCTGTGGTGAGGCTTTATGCTTTATTGCTGTTTGAGATTGGCCGGCTGGTGCTGAATAGTTACCACCCGACAAAGTCAAAACCAGCACACGGATTGAACGGATGATACGGATAACGGCAGATCAACCTAAATTCTTTTGTCTGGAGCATAGTATTTAATATTGAGGAGCGTATGAAGACAGTTGATCTAAGAAGCGATACCGTTACCCGTCCGTCTGCAGCGATGCGCAAGGCCATGGCGGAGGCGGAGGTGGGAGATGACGTCTACGGCGAAGACCCGACGGTCAACAGGCTGGAGGCGCTCGCCGCAGCGATGCTCGGCAAGGAGACCGCCCTCTACGTCCCCAGCGGCACCATGAGCAACCTGCTTTCCCTGCTCTCTCACTGCGCGCGCGGTGACGAGTACATCGCCGGGCAGGATGCCCACATCTACCGCTGGGAGGGGGGAGGAGGCGCGATATTCGGAGGCATTCAGCCCCAGCCGATCGATTTCGAGGCGGACGGCACCCTCGACCTCAGGACGGTTTCCCGCACGGTGAAGCCGCCCGACCCCCACCACGCGGTAACCAGGCTCCTTTGCCTGGAGAATACCCAAGGGGGGCGCGTGCTGCCGCTTGACTATCTCGACGAGGCAAAACGCTGCGCAAGAAGCCACGGCCTGGCGCTCCACCTGGACGGCGCGCGCGTCTTCAATGCCGCAGTCGCGCTTCAGATACCGGTCGGGGAGATCGCCTCCAGGTTCGACTCGGTTTCGGTCTGCCTCTCCAAGGGTCTCGGCGCACCGGTCGGTTCCGTTTTGTGCGGCAGCTCAGAGCTGATCGCCAAGGCTCACCGGTGGCGCAAGGTGGCCGGCGGCGGGATGCGCCAATCGGGCATTCTCGCCGCGGCGGGGATCTTCGCCCTGGAAAACAATGTGGAGAGGCTTGCCGAAGATCACCAGAACGCGCAGGCCCTTGCTACCGGGCTGGCAGCCATCGAGGAACTGTCGGTCAGCCCGGCTAACACCAACATCCTCTTTGTAACCCCGCCCGCCGGAAGCGCTGCCAGGCTCCGTGAGGCACTGGCGGGCGAAGGAATCCTCCTGGGAGGCGGCAACAGCCTCCGGCTGGTAACCCACCTGGACGTGACGGCGGCAGATGTGGAGAGGACGGTCGGGGCGTTCCAGCGGTTTTTCAGTAGAGGCGCATGACCTCAACTGGGTGTTCCGCTCCTTCTCCAACGGGAGGAAGGCGAGACGCATGCAATGCGTCTCTACGTATTGGTTGGGAATGGGTGTAGAGACGCATTGCATGCGTCTCCGCCTTTCGCTTGGCCCCATCGGGACGATGCTGGAGAAGGAATGGAGGGCAGATGGCAGAGATAAGCTGGGGAGATTTCGAGCGGGTGGAGATCCGGGTTCAGGCTCGCCTGAGCTTACCCCTTCTGCCGCAGTGCCTCGGCGTACACCGCGCTCTTCGGCAAACCTGTTTCCAGCGTCACCCTTTTCACCGCGTCCTTCAAGGAAAGCTCTCCCGAGGCAAGGTAGCGGCTTAAGAGCTCCTCCATCTCCGGGATATCGGGCAGCGCAGGCTCGCCGGCAGGGGTGACGAGAATGGCCACCTCCCCCCTGATCTCCCTTAGCTCCGCCTGCTCGATGAGGGCGGAGAGTTTTCCGCGCAGAAACTCCTCGTACATCTTGGTCAGTTCCCGCGCCACCACAACCTCGCGGTCTCCCAGCGTCTCCAGCATGTCGCGCAGGGTCGCCAGCACCCTTTTGGGGGACTCGTAGAAGATGAGGAGCGCCCTCTCGCCGGCGAGCGACTGCAACCTCTCGCGCCTTTTTCCCTGGCGATTCGGGAGGAATCCGGCAAAAGTGAAGTTGTCCGTGGCAAGCCCCGAAGCCGAGAGCGCCGTGATGGCGGCGCAGGCCCCGGGGATCGGGACCACGTTCACCCCCGCCGCTACCGCGTCGCGCACCAGTTGGTACCCGGGGTCGGAGATGCAGGGGGTCCCGGCGTCCGTTACCAGTGCGACGTTGAGGCCCTGCTGCAGCCTTTCCAGGATGTACTCCCCCTTGAGATCCTTGTTGTGATCGAAGTACGAGGTAAGCGGCCGGGAGATGCCGAAGTGAGTCAGGAGCTTTCTGGAGTGACGGGTGTCCTCCGCCGCGATCAGGTCCGCCTCCTTCAGGATACGCAGAGCGCGCAGGGTGATATCCTCAAGATTGCCGATCGGCGTGGCTACGATGTATAAGGTTCCGGCTGGCATGTTTTGGAAAACGTTCTACGTTCTGCGTTCTACGTTCTACGTTGAAAACTAAAGGCTGTTCAAACGTGGAACTCAAACTTAGAGCGTAGCGGGTCTTATATCCTCCAATGAAAATGTTATAACGTTAACCGCCTTACCTGAAAGCCAAAGCGGTTTAAACATATTTAAAAACTGAACGGCTTCAGAACGTAGAACGTAGAACGTAGAACGGCATCATTAAGAACGACCTCACTTCCCCCAGTCCCTGGCGTAGCGGAAGTCCCTGTCGATGGTACGGTTGGAGACTTTTGCTATCACCGGGAGACGACGCTTGAAATGGGAGCCCTGCACCTTCGCCTGCACGGTGTCGATAAACTGGGGCGCGAACCCGGCGGCGATCAACTCGTCGCGACTCATGCGCTGGTCCACCATCCGATAGAGCAGCTCGTCGGCGTCCCGGTAGCTAAAGCCGAGATCCTGCTCGTCGGTCTGTCCCGCCCAGAGGTCCGCCGACGGCTTTTTATCGATAATCTCGCGCGGCACCCCCATCGCCTCGGAAAGCTCCCAGACCTGGCTCTTGTAAATGTCACCGATCGGGTTCAACGCGCTCGCCATGTCGCCGTAGAGGGTCCCGTAACCCAGGAGCAGCTCGGTCTTGTTGCTGGTGCCAAGCACCAGCCCCCCGACCGCCGCGGAATGGTCGTAAAGGACCGTCATCCGCTCGCGCGCCATCTTGTTGCCGCGCCGCATGTTGTCCGCATCGGGAACCATGGCGAAATAGGCGTCCACCATCGGGGTGATCTCCAGCACCTGGTAGTTGATGCCGAGCCGGTCGGCCACCAGCTTCGCATGCGCCTCGCTTTCCGGGTTGCTGGTCCGGTACGGCATGGTGTAGGCGTGCACGTTCTCAGGGCCCAGGGCCTCGGCAGCGATGTAGGCCACCAATGCCGAATCGATCCCGCCGGAAAGGCCGAGCACGCCCTTGCGGACCCCGACCTTGGTCACCTCGTCGCGCACGAAGCCGACGAGAATCTTGCGCAACAGCGATGTGTTAACAGTAAGCGCGCCCATCAGAAACCCCTCTCCCTATCGATTCGCTTGAGCTCCTTCACGGTGACGCCCAGGTTTTCGTCCCGCATCATGGGAGAAAAGATGCGCTCGCGTCTGAGCGCCCCCTCGTCTACCGCCGCCAGGACGAAATCCTCCTCCAGGAGGCTGCCACGGGCGGTAACCTCGCCCGAAGGTGCAATCGCCTGGGATCCCCCCCAGAAATTGACGCCGTCCTCGTAGCCGACCCGGTTGCAGTAGAACACCCGGCAGTTGAGGAACATCGCGGTGGTCGAGGTGAGTTTCTGCCAGGCGGTCGCCGAGCCGAGCCCCTCCTCCTGGCTTATGCCGCGGCTGGGACTGGAAGAGAGGCAGATCAGGGTGGTGGCGCCGTCCATGGCGAGGATGTAGGGCGCGGAAAGGTGCCACATGTCCTCGCAGATCAGCATGCCGACCCGGCCGAAGCGGGTGTCGAAGGCCCGGAAGCGCTCGCCGCGAGCCAGGTAGCGCTGCTCGTCGAACAGTCCGTAGGTCGGCAGATAGACCTTCCTGTGCACGTGCCGGATCTCGCCCGCTTCCAGGTAAAGGGCGGTATTGAAAAAGCAGTAGTCGGCGGAGACCTCGACCAGGCCAATCGCGATGGAGATGCGCCGGGAGAGCAGCTTCAGCCTCTCTATCCTGGGCGAATCGAGGCCGATCGCCACTTCCGGGACCAGGTCCTTCAGAAAATACCCGGTGAGTGCCAGTTCGGGAAAGACGATGAGGTGAGCCCCCTCAACGATCCCCTTCTCGATGGCGGCCTCGATCAGGGCCATGTTGTCGTCCAGGCAGCCGAGCTTCGGCTTGATCTGGGCGAGGGCAACGGTAAAATCCATGAGTTTCTCCGCGATTTTTTCTTAATTACTAGCACAGGTGCAGGTGCGTTTGCAAACCTTTCGGACAGAAGGCGCAGAGAGCGCTAAAGCAGCGGTGGATTGGGTTATGGCTTCGTGCCGGGGTGAGGAAACGGAAAATCCTGCAGGAGCGCCCCTCAGGACGCGAAGATCGCGGCAGGAATGCCGTTGCTGCAGGACCGGTTGAGACGCAGGGAGCGACGAGGCGCCGGTGCATAGGACGGTCAGAAGAGCACCACCAGCGCCACGCCGCCGACGATGACCGAAAGGTTGCAGACGGCGGAGACGCCATGCAACTTGGAGAACTGGCGCCGCAGCGGGTTGTCTTTGGTCGTGGTTTCGAAGGAGACGATTTCGTGTTTCAGCGCCGCGGCCCGCGGCTCAACATAGAAAGCCTGGAAGGAGGAGAGCGCCAGCATGACCGCGAGAATCAGCGCCGCCGGGACCATCCCCTTGCCGGAGATGATGATCCGGCAGATAAGGGCAACAATGCCGCAGGCGACCCCCCAGCGGAAATAGCCGGGAAAGAACAGTCCAACGATGCGTGCCGCGGTATCCCTGCTCTCTGAGCGAAAGAGCATAGGGGTCAGCACGAAGGTGAAGAGCGCCGCTCCGCCCAACCAGAGAGAGACCGCCAGGCGGTAGATGATTGTCGTTATCTGCATGATTCACCTCACAAAAGAGAGGGAGTCCGATGCCTGGAACTGAATCAACCAGACCGTTACTCCCTTTGGACAAGAGAAAATTCAGCCGCTACAAAGATACGAATACTACAGAAAAACAGTAAACCTAAAGCAATCTTCGCCACAAAAAAGCACAAAATGCACAAAAAAAATCTTCAAACATTTAGGCTTTTAAGCCTTTGTGCTTTTAAGCTTTTGTGCGTTTTGTGCGTTTTGTGGCCAAATGTTTTTTTGGTTAAAAGTCATGGTTTGTTTTTACCCAAATTTCTGTTCGTTTTAGACTCGCCTGTAACTCCGTGTGCTCCGTGTCTTTGCGGCTAATAGTTTCATTGTCATACGTAGGCAAGATCGAAGGCATTCCGGATATGCTCTATCTCGGGAAGATCGCCTTCACGAAGGACTATGGCAACCACGTCGAAACGTGCCTCGGCATCGTAAAGCCTTCTTTTGGAGAGCCAGACCAGCGCCGCCTTGGAGATCTGACGTTGTTTGAAGGGGGTGACGGCGAGCTGCGGCGGGCCGTAGGTATCATTATTGCGGCACTTAACCTCAACGAACACGATGGTTCTCCCATCCCGAGCCACAATATCAAGCTCTCCGCAGACACAGCGGAAGTTACGCTCGACAATGGAAAAGCCCGCGCCCTTCAGAAAGGTCGCAGCTATCGATTCTCCCCGCACTCCAAGGGAGCTGTTGCCACTCTTCTCTTGCATGTCGCCCCTGTGCTGAGTATCTCGAATTGAGTCGCCTCACACAGTGTAGCAGCAAGTTCAGGTTAGGTCTAACTTTCGCATCAAAGTCCGGGCAGGAGGAACAGTCCGGACACAGCTGCACGCGCTTCCTCTGATACCGGAGGGAGATGCTCCTTCACGCCGCGGAAGGTTTTCCGGTGTATCGGCGAGGGACCGAGTTCGGCGATGGCCGCCATATGCGAGGCGGCACCGTACCCCTTGTGCGCGGCGAAGCCGTAGCCGGGGTAGAGCGCATCGTATTCCAGCATGATCCGGTCCCGGGTCACCTTGGCGATGATGGAAGCGGCAGCGATGGAGAAGCTCAAGCCGTCCCCTTTTTTAATGCTGCGCTGGGCTATGTTGATCGGGACTGCGGATATCCCGTCGATCAGAAGGAAATCCGGGGCGGGATTCAGGGAGAGGACGGCATCGCGCATCGCCGAGAGTGTGGCCTGGAGGATGTTGATCCGGTCCACCAGATCGTGATCGCCGAACCCGACGCCGACGGCGAGCGCCTCCCGCGAGATGGTGTCGAAGAGCTCGTCCCGCAGCGCCGCCGTCAGTTTCTTGGAATCGTCCACGCCGGGAAGGATCAGCCCGTCCGGCAGGACCACCGCTGCGGCGACGACCGGACCGGCCAGGGGACCGCGGCCGGCCTCATCGACGCCCGCGACACACCGGTAGCCGCGCCGGGCGGCCTCGACCTCAAAAGCGTGCAGGTCGGGGGGCGAGCCGGCGGAGAAAAGATCCCATGTCGTGCTGGTTTTTTTGGTCATGGAGGTCATGGAGCCCGGGAACTGGTGGTCGCAATGGAACGGTTTTTTGTGCCTCAGACCAAAAAAAACCCCGGTCGGTTGACCGGGGTTTAAGGCTTTTACGCGACCTATTGGCCGGCGACGTATTTTCTTTCCTTGATCCTGGACGCCTTACCGCGCAGTTTGCGCAGGTAGTAAAGCTTGGCGCGACGGACCTGACCGCGGGTGATCACCTCAATGGCCTCGACAATCGGGGAGTGCAGCGGGAAAACCCTCTCGACGCCGACGCCGTTGGAAATCTTGCGCACCGTGAAGGACTCACGGTTCCCGCCGTTCTGACGCCCGAGGCAAACGCCTTGGAATGCCTGGATACGGCTCTTGTCACCCTCGACGATCTTCACCTGCACCTTGATGGTGTCGCCCGGGTTAAACTTGGGGACATTCTTCTTCATCTGCGCCATTTCGATAAAATCAATCTTGTTCATATTCGACTTCCTCCGTTATCTGTAACCTCTAGTCTTGCAAGATATAAACTGCCCAAAAAGCCGTCCCTTACCCAACCTGTTGCATCTTTTAACCGCTCCGCCTGCCGATTCCCCCTTCGAGCCGCGTTACCGCCCGAAGAGCCGGTCCAGCATTATCGCTGCAGCGCTGCGCACCGAGAGATGGTTGTAATCGCCACCACCACTGATCGGCTCCAGCACGTAATCGCCCCTGTTGAAAATCTCCTCGGTGAGCCCCCATCCGGTGCCCAGAAGGAGCAGGAAGGGTTGCTCAGGCTCCGCTTCAAAAAGATCCTGCAATTCAGGGAAGCTGACGCTGTTGGCCCTGCCGGCGGCTCCCGTCACGACGACCTTCGCCCTCTTGCCGGTGCGCTTCTCGATGTCGGCGAGCGCATCGTCCAGGGAATTCTCGGTCTGCAAAAGCTCAAGGGCCATCTTCCGCTTCGGGTTGTAGGTCGCCCCCCACCCCTCAAGCCAGTGCACCCTGATCTTCTCAACGAGCCGCTGCTGCTCCTGAACCGGCGTCACGATGTAGTAGCGCGAGACCCCGTAGGTGCGGGCGGATCTGGCTATGTCGTGGATGTCCAGGTTCGTCACTGCCGTCGCCACCACATCCCGGTTCTTGTCCAGAACGGGATAGTGGATCAGCGCTATACTGAGGCGTCCGGCGGCCGTCATCGGCGCACCTCTGCCAGAAGCTTCTTGTCTGCCTTGCTCAACTCGATCCCGTCGAGGAGCTCGGGGCGCGAGGCGAGGGTTCTCAGGATCGACTCCCTGCGCCGCCACTTGGCGATCTCGGCATGGTTGCCGGAAAGGAGAATGTCGGGAACCTTCTCACCACGGAATTCGGGAGGCCGCGTGTACTGCGGGTACTCCAGGAGGCCATCGGCAAAGGAATCGTAAAGCGCCGAATCACCCGAGCCGAGCACCCCAGGAACCAGGCGGGCTACGGCGTCGACGATCACCATGGCGGCGATTTCCCCGCCGGTCAGGACGAAATCCCCCAGGGAGATCTCGTCGTCGACGAACAGCTTCCGCACCCGCTCGTCAACACCTTCGTAGCGGCCGCAGATGATGATGACCCCTTCCTCGCGGGAAAGTTCCTCGGCAACCGCATGGTTGAAAGGGCGCCCGCAGGGGGTGGTCAGTATCACCTTGGAAGCGGGGCTCGCAAGCTTCACGGACTCGATCGCCGCGGCGATCGGTTCCACCTTCATCACCATGCCGGCGCCCCCTCCGTAGGGGGAGTCGTCGGCAGTGGAGTGCTTGTCGAGGGCCCAGTCGCGGATGTTGTGCAGGCCTATCTCTATCAGCCCGTTCTCGCAGGCGCGCTTCAGGATGCTCTCCGTCAGCGGGCCGTCGAACATGGCCGGGAACAGCGTCAGTATGTCAAATTTCATAGATCGAGGAGCCCCTCGGGAAGAGAGACCGTCATGCTGTTTGCCGCCAGATCCACCGACAGCACAACATCCTCGAGCGCGGGGATCAAGACCTCCCGAGCGTCGTTCTTTACCACGTACACGTCGTTACTGCCGGTCTCGATGATGTCGACCAGCTCCCCCAGCGCTTCCCCCGCATCGGTCACGACCTGGAGCCCGAGCAGATCCGACCAGTAATACTCGTCGGAGGGGAGTTCCGGGAGCGCACCGCGGTCGGCGTAAATCTCGCGGCCGACCAGGTGCAGCACCTGGTTGATGTTGTCAAACGGCTTCAGGGTCAGGATCACCCTCTTGCCGTGCGCCTTGGCCGAGACCACGGGGAAACGCTCCATGGCCCCATCCGGGGCTTTGACCATGACGCTTTCCAGTTGGGAGATGCTGGAGGCATCCCCGGCGAAGGGGATTACCCGGAGTTGCCCCCGGATCCCCTGCGTTGCCTGGATCTTTCCTATCAGTACTGTCTTGCTGCTATCGGGCATCTATCACTCTACAATCTTCAGGATCGCTTTCTTATTGTCCTTGGTGGATACGGCGTTCAGAAGGGTGCGGATCGCCTTGGCGGTGCGCCCTTCCTTGCCGATGATGCGTCCCATATCCTCTTTTGCAACAGTGAGCTTGATGACGTTGGTCTCTTCTTCCAACTCTTCGGTTGCTTTCACCTGGCTCGGGTCATCTACAAGTGCCTTAGCGATGGTTTCTACAAGCTCTTTCATGTCGCACCCTCTGTAGTGTGGGATATCCGGCTAGCCGGAGCAGACGAGCATTAAGCAGCCGATACAACAGCCTGAGATACGAACTTTTCCCAGATGCCGACCTTCTTCAGGATCTGCTTCACGGTGTCGGTAGGCTGTGCGCCCTTGGAAAGCCACTCGAGGGTCTTCCCTTCTTCAAGGTTGAATACCGCCGGGTTCTTGTTCGGGTCGTAGGTACCGACGTTCTCGATGAAGCGTCCGTCCCTGCGGCTACGGCAGTCTGCAACCACTACCTGGTAAAAGGGTTTCTTCTTGGCGCCCGCGCGTGCAAGTCTGATCTTTACTGACATTTCTTCCTCCTGGTATTTCCGGATCTTGGATCCGCAATTCTCTATTTGATTGGTGTTCCGGTAACCGTCTAACTCTACTTCAATGCTCGCTATCGTCAAAGGAGAAGCGTCTAAAAAGGGAGCATCCCTTTTCCCATCCCCTTCATACCTTTCAAAAGCCCCTTGGGGCCCATCTTCTGCAGCTGCTTCACCACCCGCTGCGCCTCGGTGAAGCGCTTCAGGAGCTGGTTCACCTCCTGCACGCTGGTGCCGCTCCCCTTGGCGATCCGGAGGCGCCGGCTGCCGTTGATGATGGTGTGGTTGGAGCGCTCCTTCGGAGTCATGGAGTCGATGATCGCCTCGATCCTTTTCAGGTCGCGCTCGGAGGGCTGGGCGCCCTGCATCTGCTTCATCGCCTTGCCCATGCCGGGGATCATCCCCATGATCGACTCCAGGGAGCCCATCTTCTTGATCTGCTGCAGCTGGCTCTTGAAGTCCTCCAGATCGAACTGGCTCTTCTTGAGCTTCTGCTGGAGACGGTCGGACTCCTTCTCGTCGAAGCTGGACTGCGCCTTCTCGATCAGGGTGAGCACGTCGCCCATGCCGAGAATCCTGGAGACCAGGCGGTCGGCGTGGAACACGTCGAGGGCGTCCAGCTTCTCGCCAAGGCCGACGAACTTGACCGGCTTGCCGGTAACCGCCTTGATGGAGAGTGCTGCCCCGCCCTTGGCGTCGCCGTCCAGCTTGGTAAGGATGACGCCGGTGATGCCGAGGCGGTCGTTGAAGCCTGCAGCGACGTTCACCGCCTCCTGCCCGGTCATGGCGTCCGCCACGAACAGGATCTCGCGCGGTGCCAGCTCGTCCCGGATTCCCTCCAGCTCCTCCATCAGGTAATCGTCTATCTGGTGGCGGCCGGCGGTGTCATAAATGACCACGTCGAAAGCGTTCAGCGTCGCGTAGCGCAGTGCCGCGCGGCAGATGTCGAGCGGCTTCTGGTCGGTGGAGGAGTCGAACACCTCGATGTCGAGCTGACGCCCCAGCACCTTCAGCTGCTCGATGGCGGCCGGACGGTAGACGTCGGCGGGGACGAGCAGCGACTTTTTCCGCAGTCCCTTCAGGTGGCGGGCGAGCTTGCCGCAGGAGGTGGTCTTCCCTGCGCCCTGGAGACCGACCAGCATGATCGCTACCGGGGGCTTGGCGGCCAGGTCGAGGGAGTTGTCCTCCCCCCCGCCCATGAGCAGCACCAGCTCATCATGGACGATCTTGATCACCTGCTGGCCGGGGGCGAGGCTTTGCAGCACCTCGGTGCCGACGGCGCGGCCGCGCACCTTTTCGACGAAATCCTTGACGACCTTGAAATTCACGTCCGCTTCGAGGAGCGCCAGGCGCACCTCGCGCAGCGCGTCCTTCACGTTTTCCTCGGTCATGACACCTTGGCCGCGGAGCTTCTTGAATACCAGGTCGAGCTTATCGGAGAGACTTGCGAACATCAAAAACCCTATAACATACCGGAACTGCGTAATAAATCTTGTTGGGCCGAGGAGCGTGCCGGCAAAAGCGCACAGATATCCCGCGGCAAGAGAGTCACTTTAGTGGATATGGCGACATATTGTCAAGCAAAATATCGCGGGAGGGCTTAGAGTTAGAGCCGCACCACGGAGCTCGCACCGAGCAGACTCTCGGCAATGGTGAACATGTTGGTAACCCCGCCCGCGGCCAGGAGCTCCTTCTTTTTGAAGTAGTCGAGGCAGACCCCGCAGGAGAGGACCTCCACTCCGCGGTTGCCCAGGGCCTCGAGGTCCTCGATCACCTCGGAGCCCGCGGCGGTCAGGAGCACGCCGGAATTGACGAAGAGCATCCGGTCCGGCAGGGCGTCCAGCTCCAGCAGCGTCATGATGAAGTTGCGCATCAGCAGGCGCCCCAGCTCCTCGGGTCCGTCGCCCAGCCGGTCCGAGCCGATCAGCATGACGGCGCCGCCCGGCCGCCCGGCTTGCCTGACCTCCGGTGCCTGAGCGCCGGTAAGGGTCAGGGCGAAGCCCCCCTCAAGCGGCTCCTCCTGCACCGTGTAGCCGCGCCCCTCGGCAAAGCGCCTCACGTTTTCCCGCGGCGCGCCTGCGTCCAAAAGCACGCGCAGCTCGCCCTCACCCGCCTCCAGCGCCCGCTTCACCGAAACCACCGGCGCCGGGCACGACATCCCTCTCACGTCCAAGCTCTTCATGACTTCTCCTCTATCTTCTGGAAACCTTCACCCGTTTTCCGGTACAGCTCCCTGGGAAGGAGCCCCGCCTCGGCCAGCGCCCCTTCCACCCCGCCCCTGACATCTTCCGCGTAGCGGATGGCGAGGCCGCAGTCGGCCGCCAGGGTGCGGGGCGCCGGAATCAGCAGTATCTTCAGATGCTTCTCCTTCAGGAGCCGCTCAGCCTCCATCACCCGGTGGATGGAGTTGAATATCGCCACGTAATCGCCGTCTCTTACCACAACCGCTCCTTTTGCCTTCCTGCCTGCATCCCTCAATGAGAACCGCATTGACAAAGCTGCTTTTAATCCATAATATTCATCGGACCAAGAGGTAATGCATGCAGACAACCCTACAAGTAGCCGTCCTGATGCTTCTGGCGGCCGCCGTCAACGTCCCGCTGGGGTACCAGCGTCAATCCTGCCGGAAGTTCTCGCCGGGATGGTGGTTCTACGTCCACATTTCCATACCGCTCATCTTCTACGTCAGAATCAAGACAGGAATCGGGGCGCAGTTCATCCCGTTCACCCTCGCAAGCTCCGTAGTCGGCCAGATCATCGGCGGCCGGATCTATCGCAAGAGAAATAACGTTGGCTAAGCGGCCAAGGATGCGGAGACCCGCGGCGATCTCGGACCTGCTGAGCGCCGTTTTGCGCGGCACGCCCGCCGAGAAGAGGCTCAGTGAGGGGCGCATCTGGCTGGTCTGGGAACAGGCGGTGGGGAGCCGCATCGCCTCCCACGCGTCCCCCGCAGCCTTTCGGGACGGCACCCTCACGCTCACCGTTGACAGCGCCCCCTGGATGCAGCAGCTGAACTTCCTGAAGAAGGAACTGATCGCCAAGGTGAACGGGGAGCTCCGCGAGGAGCTGGTCAAGGAGATCTACATGAAGGCGGGCCGGGTCAGCGTGCCCAAGCCGCCAGCCGCCCCGTGGGTCGAGAAGCGCCGGCAGCTTTCAGCCGAGGAGCTTGCCTGGATCAGCGAGCAGTCCGTTTCCGTGGCGGACCCCGAGCTGCGCGCCGTCTTCGAGAGCCTGATCAAAAAAGACCGGGAGAACCGGTAAGTCCCGGGCATTATCCACACATTTAAATGTAACCGCAATGACAAGCTGAATCAAAACCGGTTAGCCACGGAGAAAATCTGAGAAAATCTGAGAAAATCTGAGAAGACCTTGTCAAAAGCTTAAACGCGGTAAGACAGGATCATTCAGCTCCCTAATATTTTCTCAGGCTTTCTCGGTGGCAAATGGTTCAGCCCTCTTCAGTTTTTCCCTTGCAGCCTTGGTTTCCTCGGATTTTCTCAGATGTTCTCCGTGGCAAACGGTTTGGCCTTTCCTTTTTCAGTTTGTCCCGCTGTAGATTCTGAGTTTTTCCGGGCTGTAGCAGCCGTCATCCCCGCGCACCATCAGCGGGGGCTCCACCCGCAACTCCCCTCCTCGTCCCTTCACCAGTTCCACCAGAAACATCCTTGCCGGAGCGCCGGAGTTGCCGTGCACCATGCGCAGACGAAGCGGTGCCAGTTTCTGCACGGCGGCCTGCGCCATCAGCTCGGCGAGACGGCAGGTATGGTAGATGAAACAGATCCGGCCGGACGGCTTCACCAGATACTTCGCCGCGGCCAGGAAGTCTGCAAGGGTCGCGCTCGTCTCGTGCCTCGCGTCGTCGCGCCCGGCCCGCGGGCTAACCTTGCCGGTCCCCGGGCGCCGGTAGGGGGGGTTGGAGACCACGAGGTCGAAGCTGTCGACCGGGAAGCGCGCCTTGAGGGAAATGACGTCGGCGGAAACGATGTCGACGCGGCCGGACAGATCGTTCAACAGGACATTCCTCGCGGCGATCTGCGCCATCACCTGCTGGAACTCCACGCCGGTTACCGTGCAGGACTCCCCCAGCCTGGCCAGAAGCAGCGCGACGACGCCGCAGCCGGTGCCGAGGTCAGCGACCCGCTCGCCCCGCCGGCCCCCCGCGAAGTCGGCCAGAAGCAGCGGGTCGACCGAGAAGCGGTAGCCGTGCCGCGGCTGGATGATACGCAGGTCGTACCCGGAGAGTTCGTCCAGCGTCTCAGATTCAGTGCAATCCAGAATCAATCTGACACTTCCTTCGAGATCGAATAATTAACAAGGCAAAAGCCCAGCTGGTGCAGATTACAAGTTCAACTTGCAGATTGCGCCATCCACCAAGAACATCATAAGTCCGGCACATTGTCGGCACATTGTCATCTGAAACGGTACACGATGTAGGGGAGCCCCCCCGGCAGCTGGTCGACCGCGATCAGCTCGAGTTCAGGTGGCGGAGTAAACGGGCGGCCGGGATCGGTGAGCGGCCCGTAGAGGAACTCCAGCTGTGGCCGCATGTTAAACAACTGAACCGTTGCGATCAGATAGTCTACCTTGTTCTTTTTGGCATAGTCGACGATCCCAGCGTAATCGGTCTGGGGAGGAGTCACATACCGGCGCCCGGAATAAAAGCCGATCCTTCCCGACCTGGTCATCAGGACGGCAGGCTCGGGCAAGGTCTTACTGAGCTTAAGTCCAATCCTCTTGTCATCGAACCTCCCGCCGTCCTTGGTGTACTGGTAGGGCAGGTTGCGGTCCGCCGGCACGTCTCTCACCACATTCCATCCCCCGTAAAAAAGTGCCAGAAGAACAGGAGCGCACCAACCGTACAGTGCGACCCAGCCGGCCTTTCCGATCCCAAGCCCCTGGAACATCCATTTTTCCGTCTGGAACATCCCGTGCCCTATGCAGAGGAAGAGCACCGGCAGGTATGCCTGCGTGTACTCCGGGCCGATGAAGAAAAACAGAACGATGACGCTCAGCGGGGCAAAGGTCGCCAGGAGATAGGCCCGCTGGCACAGTTTCTCCCGGTTCAGCCCTCCGGCGACAAACCCGAGCGCCGCCAGCATCCAGCCATATAGCGGGAGCATGTCGTTCCAGCACGTCTTCAGGTTCTTCAGGTAGTTGGTGCGGATATAGTCCGGGTACTGACGGAATAGATCAAGATATCCCAGCTCCTTAAAGGAAGGGTCGTGCTTTAGGTCCGGCTTGCCGAGATACTCACTCAAGGCATCGGCAATGGCAACCTTGCTTTTCCCTGTCAGTTGCCATTTGCCCGTCAGCTCATGGAGCATGATGAGATACGGCGAGAAAACAACGAAAAAGACCACCAGGCTGGCCAGGACATACAGAAGCTTCTTGGGCGGGAGCCGGTTGATAAAGGTGAACATGACCAGAACTGCGATTTCGGTAAGGAAAACGAGAGCCCCTTCCGATCGCGTGAGATGCGCGCAGGCGAAGAAGACACCCGCCAGGACCGAAGGAAGCAGCGCACCCTTCTTGTAGGCCTGCCAGAGAAAATAAACACCGAGCAACAGTAGCGTTATGTAGGTAGCCTGGCTCATGACGGCGGTCGACCAGTAGCGAAGCGGTGGCCAAGTGACCGACAAGACGGCGGCGACAGCACCGACCCTCTTGTCAAAGAACTCGGTTCCCAGGAGGTAGACCGGGACGACCAGCAGGCTCCCCATGACGACGGATACGGCGAGACCGGCAGTCTCGAAATCGTGGCACAGAGTGCTGGCAAGGCCAAGCAGGATGGGATAAAAGGGGGGGTAATGCGTAGCCGCGGCCAGCCCACGCCCCGAGATGAAGTCTTTCGCGATGCTGACGTAGCTGATGCCGTCCGCGGAGATCACATCGTAGAACTGCAGGAAGTAGAGCCGTATGCCGAGGCCGGCCAGTGCAAGCAGGGTCACGAGCGCGAGATCTTTCCTGGTGAAGCTGCAGCCGTCACTGTTCATCGTTCGAGCCCTCCCCCGAAAATGTGCGCCTTCACGACTCCCATCCTGGCGAGCCGGAAATGAACTGCAGTCTTGAGCACCCCCAGCCCGTACACCACACTCCGGCGGAAATTGATGGACGATGCATCCTCAAAGTATTTGGTCGGGCAGGAAACCTCGCCGATGCTGTAGCCGAACCAGACGATCTGCGCCAGCATCTGGTTGTCGAAAACGAAATCGTCGGAATTCGATCCAAGGGGGATCCCTTCAAGGACCTGCCGGGAGAAAGCCCGGTACCCCGTGTGATATTCCGAAAGCTTGTGGCCGAGAAGCAGATTTTCCACGAGGGTTAGCATGCGATTGGCAAGGTACTTGTACAGCGGCATCCCCCCTTTAAGGGCTCCGGCCCCGAGGATCCGCGAGGCGAGCACCGCGTCGAATTCCCCGTAGGCGATCATGGAGCTCATTGCCGTGATGAGGCGCGGCGTGTACTGGTAATCGGGATGGAGCATGACTACGATATCCGCGCCGAGATCGAGAGCGGTTTTGTAGCAGGTTTTCTGGTTCCCGCCGTACCCCCTGTTCACGGGATGGATGACTGTTCTGATCCCGAGGCGACGGGCCACTTCCGCCGTGTCGTCCCTGCTCGCATCATCAACGAGCACCACATCGTCCACGAACTCGAAAGGTATTTCCCGGTAGGTCATTTCCAAGGTCTTCGCCGCGTTGTAAGCGGGGAGTACAACTACGATCTTCTTGCCGTTAAGCACAATAGCACCTGCCTTTGCTAAATTTGGAGTCCTGCGCCTCCGGAAAAGGCGTATCTCACGGTTTCGAGATACAACTCATCCGAGGCCTGTCAGTCCACCAGTCCCCCAGTCCCTAGCCTCCGCCTCACCCACAGCTCCCGGCCCAGCATGAAAGCAAGGAAGGCAAACGACGCCAGGCTCAGGTACTTGCCGACCTTGAACGGGAGCGGATCGAAGACAAACTCCACCGTATGGGTCCCCGGCGTCAGATAAACACCGCGCAGGATATGATCGACGGGGACTATCTCCGCGCGCTTGCCGTCCACTTTCGCGGACCACCCTTTGTAGTACTTCTCCCCGAGAACCAGCAGGGCATTGGCGGTCGCCGTGGCGGTAACCTTGATCCGGTTGGTCTCATAGCTATCCAGACGGGCAATCCCCGCGCTGGTCGCCGGGCCAGGGTACGGGGCCAGTTGCAGCGGCGGCGGACTCTCGACGAGGGCAACCAGGGCGGGCTTGAAGTTGGGATCTCCGCTCATGATGCCAACCCGCTGCTGCGGTTCGGTCACCAGCGCCACGGAAGGAACCAGCCACGCCTTCGGCAGGACGGTGCTGTTCTCCAGCACCACCGACCCGCTGGACGAGGTGAAGGCCGGCGCATACTTGCCGGCCAGCGCCCCCTTCTGGGATTGGTAGTCGGCCGAGGGCATTACCAGATATTTCAGGTTCATGAGGTCCGGCATCGCGCTGGTAAGAGTCAGGCCTTCCAGGAACTCCTTGTAACGCCTTTCGCTGATGGTGACGTAGGCAGAGATGTTGGCAAAGCCGTAGTCGGCGTAGTAGTGGGCATTCTCATCGCCCATCGGCTGCATCCGGTAATGGTCGATCCTGCCTTCCAGGAAGGTCACCACATCGCTCTTCGCCTTGCTCTTATTCGCCTGTGGCGGAGCGGTAAGGACGAAATATCTGTCATTCACGCGCCAGAGATCACCCAGCAGGAAGAGGACCAGTAAAGGCACAAGAAACCGGGACGGAAGCCATTTTTTATACCAGGCAAAAAATGCGGCGAAATAGAGACAGGCGATCGTGAATGCAATGCGCCCCTCCCGAAGCATGAAGCTGTAACGCTCATCAACAAGCTGGTTACCCGACTGGTAGCGGGTGGGTGCGGAGATATATTCACCCATCAGGTCGGCAACAGTCTGGCCTGCCAGTCTGGTCCCTACCCAGAGCAGTCCAGTCAGCGCCACCAGTGCTCCACACCACCCGACCCACGCTGCGAGCTTTTTCCGCTCAGCGGTCCCCTGCGCCAAGATGTCGATCCCCCTGCCTGCCAGGACCGATACACCGAAAGCGAACAGGAAGAGGATCATCTTCGGCACCCGGAATTTTGAAAAAGCGGGGAGATGCTCGAACATGAACCGGTAGACGAAGGTGTACTTCCCGAGGGCCATGATCAGGGTGGCACCAATCAGGAAGGTGAAGAACCAGGTATATCTGTCGCGGCGAAACAATAACGGCAACGGGATCAGGAACCAGGGGAGCAGGCCGAGATAGTCGCCGGTCTGGGTAAAGCGCATCCTCCCCCAGTAATAGGTCTGGCCGGGCGCAGGCACGTCCCCACCCTCCTGGCGGGAAAATCCGAACAGGCCGGGGACCAGATAGGTCAGGATCTCCTCCGGGGGGAGCGACCAGCTCATCCCCTCGTCATAGCCTATCCCCTCGCCCGTGTTTGCAGCACCGCTCCCGGCTGTCGCACTGCCGGATACCGCATCGCCGCGCTCAGACTGACGCGACCAACTGTACAGGGGAGCAAACGACATGGCGATGGTCGTGAAAAAAAGGAGGACCATGACTGCGACAAGCAGTAGCTCTTTTCCGAACGGCCGCGCATAGGCGCCTTTTTCCGCCAGGAACCTGGCGCCGGCGTGGAAAACGCAGTAGGCACCCACCGCGAGGCAGGTATAGAACGAGATCTGCCAGTGCATGTGGAAGAACTGGATGGCGAGCATGAGGGCGGTCAGCGCATAATAGAAAAGGCGGCCGCCCTTCAGTGCCTTCTCCAGGAACAGCAAAACCCAGGGGAACCAGCAGATCGCCTCGAGTTTCTGGATGTGCCCCGCGTTGATGAGCGAGGCGTTTTCCGTGCACAGCACGTAGATCAGTCCCGCGGTGAAGGCACCGAAGCGGCCGATGCCGATCAGCCGGCAGTATTTGAACGTCCCGGCGGCGCCCCAGCACATGGCCAGGACCGCCAGCCAGGCAATGCTGGACGGGAAGGGGAAGAAGTGCTGGATCAGGTAGCGATGGAACAGGAGCCCGATGGCGTTCCACCCCCCCTCCAGGGTCCTGCCGCCGTCGCTCAAGGTGTCCCAGTCGGCATGGAAAACGCCGGGGAAGGCCTGCAGGAACTTCAGCAGGGACTGTTCCTTGATCGCCTTGGCGCCCCAGAAAAACTGGGTGATGACATCCGAGGCCCGAATGATCTGGTCGGTGAACAGTATCCTGTTACAGAACAGTATGACGATCGCCCCGAGTAGCGCGAGGTAGAACCAGTCCTTGTTGAGAATGCTGTTTTCCTTGCTCGTCATTATTACTCCCCGAAAAACTATTAAGCCTTAAATAACGCAGTCCATTACCGCGAAGAAACCAAATGGCTAATCCGTTCAATCAGATTTGCATCCGCGTTCCATTGCCTTGTTTTGATTCTGATGACCGGAGCTACCTGCCTTGGTAAAACGCGACGGTCCGGGCGACCCCTTCGGCCAACTGAGTCACGGGCTGCCAGCCGAGTTCCCGAACGGCAAGGGTGATGTCGGACTGGAAGTCCCCCGTTTCGATGGCCCGGTAGTCCTCGGGCCAGGGGATTTGGGTTATCTCGCCGGAACCCGCCGTCGTGACGGCAAGCTGCGCCAGTTCCATGAGGCTCGCACTCCGGTCGTCGCCGATGTTGTAGATCCTGCCGCGCGCAACCTCCTTGCCTCCGGCCAGCAGCATGGCATGCACCAGGTCGTCGATGTAGAGATAGTCCCTGCGCTGTTCGCCCGCGCCGAAGACGGTGAGCTTCTCCCCGCGCACCGCGGACTGGATGAACTTGTTGGCGATGCCGTAGACCCGCGCGTCACCGACCTGCAGGGGACCGTAGGGATTGGTGACGCGAAGCACCGTGGCCTTCAATCCGTGGAGGTGCCCGTAAATCAGATGGTAATTCTCCACCGTGAGCTTGTGTGCGGCATAGATCGATTCGGGCGCCACCGGATGCGCTTCGTCAACCGGCAGATAGCGGGGCTTGCCGTAGACCAGGCGGCTGCTCGGAAAAACGATAGCGACGCTCGGGTTGAAGCAGCGGCAGGCCTCGAGAATGGTCAGGTGCCCCCGGCAGTTGATGTCTAGGTCGTTCAGCGGGGTCTTGTTGCTATCCGCGGCGCCCGATTTCCCCGCCAGGTTGAAGATGACATGCTGGTCGCGGATCACCCGTTCAACCTTGTCCGCATCCCTCATGTCCGCAACGGCTACACTGAGGCTGGACAGGAGGGCATCAAACGGGGCAGAGGGGTTGGGGGGGACGAAATTGTCGAGCACCGTCACTTCCGCTCCGAGAGCCAGCAGGCGCAGACAGACGTTGATGCCGATGAAACCGAGCCCGCCGGTCACCAGCACCTTTTTATCTTGGTAGAAACCCTGGTACTCCATCTCGCTCACTACTCGCTCCTTCGAAAAATCAGTTCACTACCGCAAAGGCGCAAAGCGCGCAAAGAAATCAAGAAAAATTATTTAAATAGTTACGTCGTTAAGGAAAACCTGTAATCGCCCTTTTGGTAGAAAGTTTTCTGTATCGTCCCTTAGCTTTTCTTCGCGTCCTTCGCGTCTTTGCGGTTCAGATCCTGCGTCTCGATCACCGAGGCGTAGATCTCCTCCAGGCGGTCGATCATCCGGTCCTTGGTGAATTGCCCCAGGAACTCCCTACCCTGTCGCACCAGGCGCTCCGACAGCTCCCGGTCGGTCAGGCAGCTTACGATACGGTCGGCAAGCTGCTGGTAATCGTCCAGCGGGACGGTAAATCCGGTTTTGCCGTCCAGCACGATCTCGGGATTCCCGCCGGCATCGGAAAGGATGGGCGGCACCCCCGCCATGGTCGCCTCGGTAGAGACGAGCGGGATAGCCTCGATCTCGGACGGCATGACGAACGCCTTGGCTCGGCCGTAGGTCTTGTACAGCTCGACCCTCGGCATGCCGTAGATGAACTGCACCGGCAGCCCGCGGGCTAGGAAGCGCACGAAAGCCTTGACGTAGCCGTAGTCGTTGCCGATCACCATGAGCCGCGCGTCGGGGACCTTCTTCAGCACAAGCGGGAGCGCGCGGAGGAGCCGGTGCAGCCCCTTGCGGAAGTAATCCCCCCCGACGAAAAGGATCAGGTTGTCCTTCTGCTCCCACGGCTGCGACGCTATCTCGCTGTAATCGAGGCCGTAGTAGAAGTTCAGGTACTTGTGCGGATGGTCGTAGAGATCGTAGACGTACTGCCCGTGCAGTATAATGCCGTCGATCTCCTTGAACAGCTGACTATATTTCATCTTCCGGACTTTCTGCAAGAAAAACCTGACCGGGAAATCAAGGCAGAAGAAATGGTAGTAGCGCACCCAGTAGTAGTCGTGACTGTCCACCACCAGTGGGCAGCGCAGTTTCCTCGCCAGATCGAGGGAGAGATGTTTCAGGTTGAGGCAGTGGGCGATGTCCCATTCCTCGTCGAGGTCCGCTTCCGACTCGTAGACTTTGACGGTATGTCTCTTGGACAGTTCCCTGAGGACGTTCGCCTGGTAGGTGGCGCCGCCGGTAAGGGACTCCCCTTGGCGCGCCAGAATGAGGATTTTCACGATAGGTCCTTTGTGACGGTCAGTGTGTCCGTTTCAACTTCCGGAGCAGGGTGCGAAACGGGTGCTCATGGGGCGAAAAAAGCGCCGCTGCTTCCCGGTCGGACAGTTTGCGTTTCCCCTGGATCTCGCCGCGCTTGCGCAGAAGGGATCTGAGATTGAGAAGGAAATCCAGCCGCGCCCGAATGGCAGCCCATCCCCTCGCCTTCAGGACGGCAAGGCATAAAGAAGCAAGGTCTGCCATGAGCAGGGCCGGGAGGTGCCTGGCCAGCAGCGCTGCAGGCCAGTTCTTGGTGATGACATACCACTTGTTGCGGTGGGTATGGTAGACCTTGAACGGGCTCCACTCGCCGCTCGTCGCGGAGTGCACGTGGTAGACGACCGCACGCGGCGCGCTCACGCAGCCCCAGCCGGCGAGACGCCCGCGCCAGGCGAGGTCGAAATCCTCGTAATAGGCGAAAAAGTCGGGGTCGAAGAAGCCGACCTCGCCGATCATTGCCCGCCTGTAGAGGGCGGCTCCGCCGCAGGGGCCGAACGCTTTCGTGTTGCCGTCGTACTGGCCGGCGTCCCGTTCCCCGTAACCTATGTTGTAGCCAAGCCCGTTAACGCCGATCTTCAGGGCGACCGCGTCGATACGACCCGGCTCGAAGTAGTTGAGCATCTTGGCCGCCACCATCCCGGCCTGGGGGGAAGCCTGCGCCGCGACCAGCAACTCGGCAAGGAAGTTAGGCTCAACCCGTGTGTCGTTGTTGAGCGCGACGATGAATTCCCCGGCTGCCACCTCAAGCCCCCGGTTGTTTCCCGCCGCAAAGCCGATGTTTTCGGGGAGCTCGACCAGATTCACCCACGGGTAATTGTCGAGGACCAACTGCGTGGAGCCGTCAGCGGAGCCGTTATCGACCAGCACCACCTCGAAATCGCGCAAGGTCTGCGCCGCCAGGGAGTCGAGGCACTCGGGTAGGAACTGGCGGCCGTTCCAGTTGAGGACGATGGCGGAAATCTTCACCGTTTAGCCTGCACGAGCCTGGTATAGATGCCGTCCAGATCATCGATGACCCGCCGCCAGGAGAAACGCCGCTCGATAAGCAGGCGAGCCCGCTCCCCCAGAGCTCCACGCCCCGCCTGATCAACAAGCAAAGCGACAACGGCTCCGGCAAACGTCTCGGGGTTATCCCCAACCAGTAGCGCCCCCTCGTCGGAATCCGCGATCCCTTCGGCGCCGACCGAGGTCGTTACCACCGGCTTTCCGCAGGCCATCGCTTCGAGCACCTTGAGCTTGATCCCGCCACCGAAGCGGATGGGCGCCACCACCACGTCGACACTCCCGTAGAACGACGGCACGTTCTCCACGAAACCGAGGCAGCTGATTCCTGCGCCCTTCATTTCGAGCAGCGAGGCAGGCGGGTTTTTCCCCGCCACCACGAACTCGGCATCAGTCAGCCGCGCTCTAATCAGGGGAAAGATTTCCTGAGCAAAATAAAGGGCAGCGTCGACGTTGGGCTGATGGCCAAAGCTTGCCAGAAAGCCGATCCGGCAAGCCGGTTTCGATCCCGGTGCCGGTCCCGGATCGGGCTCGGATACCGGTTCGATGTCCACCGCGATGGCGTCGGCATAGACATCGAGGTCCGGCAGTACCATCTTCAGGGCCGCGGCATCCTGATGGGTGACGGTCAGCACTTTTCCGAAACGTGGGAAATAGCACGACTCGTAGCGCACCCAGAAAAGCCACTGCATCAGGTAGTACGCCTTGGTCCAGATGCGCCGGGCGCTCATGGCCCTGCGCAAAACCCCGACCAGTGCGACGTCCAGGGTATCCATCACCGCCGGCACACCGGCGCACGCCTCGACGTAGTGCGCCATCTGGGGGAAGCAGAAGTGGACCACATCGGGCCTGTGCCGCTCGATGGCCCGCTGGATTTCCTTTGTCATGGCCGGACTCATGCACTTGCGGACCACCACAGGGGTGAAGGTAGCCAATGAAAGGACATTTTGCAGCATTCGGCGCGCGAGGTTCAACCCTTTCTCAAAAGCCGACGTCGCAGCCCCGCCGGGCAATGGTATCGTTACCGCCTCGATGCAATAAGGAGCTACTTGGGGTAACAGCGCCAAATCCTGCTTTCGTGCGAACGATAAATATACGACCTCGTGCCGCGCTGCGAGGTTTTTGATGAAGTTGAACATCACCGTGCCGCCGCCGTCTGCACCGGGGTAGGCCAAATATGGAGTAACTACCAGGATGCGCACGCGGTTATCCGATCTTCTGTGGAATGAAAAATGAACTATAAGTACACTGTGAAATGCTTCAAGTTAAAAGATCTTTGGTAAGGACTTTAAGGAACCACTTCAACTTAGTCGATCAACTGACAGAACCCATAGCTAAAAGTTCTTATTTCAGAATCATGATGCCTCTGAGTTTACCCAACTTAAACTTACACTTCATTCGTAAGTTCACAAAATACAAGTTTTCAATTGTGATTATTGATGCCAAAATCTGCTGCGGCTTCAAGACCATGGTCGCTAAAATCTGCACGACCTCCCATGTTTTCTTGACTATAGAGAACCCATGTAGTTCATTTTCGGTGACTACATCAGAAATCCCTTGCCAAAATACACGTTTTTCGAACCAACCTATTTCCAGACGTTCCTTTGCAACATGGTGCCCTATTTTCATCTCGGGATGATAATAGAGCAAAAAACCAGCGTTTTTCAACCAATGGTACAATAAGACCTCTTCATTCGAAATAAGGCAATCCCCCACCCGACCAACTTCCGTACTGAAGCCACCTACAGCTTCAAGCGCAGTCTTCGGGTAAGCACAGTTACCACCTGCAAGACGCTCACTCTTTGCCAAAAAGCGCGGTTCGTCATCCAAATCCATAAAACCTAGACAGCCGAGTAAATTATCGGAGAGCCAAGCAGGCCTTGGAGATTCCCAGATCAACTCTATTTTGCCGCCAACCGCACCCGGCAAGGGAACAACTTTTTCAAACACACCAAGAGCCGACTCCAGCCATTCAGGTGCGGCTATAGCATCGTCATCAAGATATGCCACGTATGCGCCCGATGCATTCTGCCATCCGGTGTTTCGTGCCTGCGAAAGGCCAAGAACTGGTTCAAATAAATATCTGATATTTGGTAAATGCGCAAACTCCTCTTTCACAACCGATTCAGTCCCATCTTTAGAGCAGTTATCAATGATGAGAATTTCATATCGGGATCGATCAAGTGTCTGGAATATCAAGCTATTAATTGCCTTGCGCAAATATTCAGCCCTATTATAGGTACAAATAACTGCCGTTATCGCCACATTCATCTGTTATCTCTTCCTTACCTAACACAAACTGTATTATCAACAATTTGCAGGTCCATATTAGTTGTTTGGGTATCCTAACGCGAGAATATCAGCAGTTTTGGTACACATTTTTGCCAGGCTAAACTCATTTCCTACACGCTGGATGTTTTGTTTTTTCGCTCTTGCACGCAGTCCTTCATTACTGAACAACTGAAGGATGTTCCTGGCAAGCGTCTCGTTGTCACTTGGCGGGGAGAGCAGAGCAATTCCATCTTCGCCTACGACCTCACGTATACCTGGGATATCGGTACCCGCGACGGCCAATCCTGCCGACATGGCCTCAATAACAGCATTGGGGCATCCCTCGCTGAGAGAGCTCAATACGAACACATCCGTCGCAAACAAAAGAGATGTGATATCGTCAACTTTTCCTAAAAAACGCACCTGCTTTGCAATCCCTAGTGCTTCCACCAGTTGTCGAAGGCTCTCGTAGGTGGACCCGAACTGACCTGCGAGAAGAAGCACTGCCTTTTTATTGTCTCGATCCGTCTGTTCAATGACTTTTTTCCAGGCTCGCAAAAGGGTTTCATGGTCCTTATTTACGTGCAGATTTCCTACCATACATGCAAGTAATGTTTTTTCATCAAAACCATACTCACTTCTCAAGGTAGATCGATCAACAGTCGGAGTTTGCAGTTCTATACCGTTGCGGACCAGATATATCTGGGAAGGATCTGCGTTGTATTTGTGAGCCAGAAAATCCTTCCCCTTAACAGAATTCGATATAAATAAAGGGGTGTTTTGAACGGAAAATTTTTCCATTCCAGAGGAGGTCGTAATTATCCCTTCATCCCGCTGGTTCCAGACACATAATTTCGCTCCAGTCATACGCCAGACAATCCCGCAGGGGACATTGGCGAGCATAGTATAGGGGAGTAAGATGTCAGGCCGGAACTTGCGCAATAACAGGATAAACCGAAACATCCGGAACAAAGTTAACGGCAGTATTCTTGAGAATTCGAAGGGGACTATTCTCCAAGGAATGCCATATTCATCGCATAGCTCAGCAGCCCTTCCAGGGCCTCCGATAAGACCACAGACTTCAACTTGGGCACCTGCGTGCTCTTGTAAATACCGGGCAAACAGTATCCCTTGTCTTTCTGCTCCGCCAAGACCCAAGGTACCAAATACGATACAAATTCGTTTGCCTTTCATGCTTGATACTGGTAAGAACCCCAATTTTTAGCCTTTTCCCTTGAATTGTCACATCTACTTATATTAAATATAGATGACAGCAAGTTCTGCAACACTCGATCCATATCGTTCTGGGCAACACGGAATTTGCCGTTCTACGCACGCTTGCCCAACAAAGATACAGTTTCTCTCAGACTAAACTAATTCCGACTCTACTCGAAACATAAGCCATAAAATCCTCTATTTGCGCCTCTTCAGGCCACATCGGGCCTTCATGCCAATTCAACTGCGAATCCCAATGTCCGGGGCAGCTTTGCACTGCAGAACTGACAAAGGTATAGCTTATCTCACAGACTGTCGGATTGTTATCTTTATAGAGGAAATCAAATGCCATTGTCTGAAAACCACCTTTCCTCGACACCTCAAAAGCCATTTCTAGACATCTTTTGTCTATAGATTCTGGGTTAGCATCTAAAAGACCGCTGCCAGAAGCACGGAAATCACCAGGGCGGTTAAAGCGCCTGAAGGCAAATGCACGATCACCTATTATCGTGACGCGTGTGTCAAATTCGTTGCCAGAAAGAAACTCTTGGAAAAGTACATAACAACACTCCGGTTTCCACCAATGCCTTGGCAACGGCGGGTACTCATTGCGGATGATGTATCTGCAAGCATCCAATGGACGAAGTAGGGTTGTTTTTAACTCCTTGCGCGATTTCGGGATTAAGGTAAATCCGAATTCATTCATGGTCATCGGGAAAATGCCGCGTTGAAACATCCGGTTAATCAAGCGAACAGCATCAGACTCATTTTTCACCTGCAGTACGCTCGAAGATCCCGCGCCGACCGAAAGTTTGAAAACTACCGGATAGGGAGCAGATTTCGCCCATTCAAGTGCCGATTTCTGATCCCAGAAAATCCAAGTTTCAGGCTGAGCCACTCCTAGTGCTCTGAACAGATACCACTGAGAAACCTTTTCATCGAAATGCCAAGCCGTGTCGTTGTTGGGGAACACCGGAATTTTCAAGTAATTTTCTATTACAAATAAAATATTTTTTATCGATTGTTTATCCTGTTCGAGGTGAAACCAACGGCACATCACGCCGTCACAGCCTTCCAACTGCTCGACGAAATCGCGAGCAAGAAGGTTTAGAATCTTCACCTCCACCCCATGCGCCTTAAGAAATTCGATCCATTTCACCGAAAAGCTGGCTTCCGAATTGTTATCCGGGTGTACACCGATAATCATTTTTTAGCGCTCCCCTTCCTCTGCTCAATATGCCCTATCCACCCTTGGGGAGGCTTGAAATCCCTGCCAAGAATAAAACTTGCCTCGGCCAGACTCAGACTCTTCCCCTCGTATCTGATTTCGCATTTTTCAGGAACCTGCCCGACCAAGGGATATCGGAAAGGCTTGAAGGCTTCACGAACCAATGGGATACTCTCCGGATTGAAGTGCATCAAAGTCGCATGGACCAAATCAGCAAACGCCGAGGACTCTGCAAAAGTGATGACACCAAAAAAAACCGGGGACGGCGCAAGTGGGCCCTCCAACTCCCCGGCTACAATGGCATCGGTAATCGTGTAAATCTTACGGAGCGGCTCATCAGAGAGCGTGCCGTCCAAGCGGCCATAAAGGAGCAAACGGTTGAGATCGAGCGTCATGCGCCAAACCGTATCATTGCCATACCACCCGCCTTCAATTTCAGAGTTTCCAATTGCACCATGAACCCTGAGTAGTCTACTTGTACGTTTCATCCAGGTGGAACAGGCTTTGGTGCCGATGTTACGGTTTGCTTCATCGAGACAATATTCAGCCATTTTTTTTAGCGGCGCAAAACCAGGGTAGCAGTCCCCCCCCTCTGCCGCACCTCCCAGACGATGATGGGGCAGATACTCTTTGTTCCCGTTCAAGCCAACAAGGTTTTTTAGAGCTGCAGTCATTCCGGCCTTCTTGTGGGTCTTTAACTTCGGCAGATTAATGATGACATCCGCTTCGAATGGCTCCCGGCAAAGAAGATACTGATGTTTTCCCGGTTGGTGCTTATCTGAAAGAAAATCGGGGTCGTAGCAGGTAATCCTGAAGCGACTTTCCGGCTGGGAAACTGGCTCAAGCAGGCTCTCCTTGCCAAGATCGAACAGAATATAGTTCTCGTCTCCACGGACCTGGGTATCCTGGCCTTCTGAGAAGCCCCCCTTACGCAGGACGGTTCGGCGGAAATCAATGATCTCAAACGGGCAGGTAGCTATCGCCGCGACCTCAGCTTGCCATTCCTTTGGCACCAGTCGGTCGAAATCGCACGCCTGGATCGGCGCGTCGCCGATGATCACGCGACCCGGCTGCGCTTTGAAGATCTCTCGCAGTACTGCTAAGATGAAATTTTGGTGCGTTACCAGACAGTCCATTCCTTTACTACTGAAATTCTCGTGCAGGACCCAATTAGGTTTTACGAGGACAGTCATGCCCTGTTCGACAATGTCATTAAACGGGGCATTTTTATTTTTAATTCCCAAACCTGCCTCATGCAGAAGACAGCACAGTTTTTCTTGAATTTTGGCTATGTCCGAGTATGGCAGATATCGGACATCATCAACAATCCCGGTGACTATGGCAACACGATTAGATTGTCTCATCTCTTGTTTCTCGCTTTTTTGCTAAAACACATAGGTTTGGACCTGCAGAACATCTTGGGAGAAAATACTTTCCGCCACTTGACTTTATTGGCGTTAATTTGTCAAAAAGCATATTGACCATACTTTTCAATGACATCTTTATCTTGTGGCGATTACCCCACCTTGTGTCCTCAAGCTCAAACAAGTTTAAGTTTTTGCAGTAAATGACATCGAATCCATATAGTGGTAACAATCTATTTACCGCTTCGAAGTCAAACGATCTAATGTGTTGAACCTTATGAAACTCATGATTACAAAAAGGGCAGTACATATTAGATTCATTTAGCTTTTCAGCGTAAGGCACTGTGAAGAATGCGATTCCTCCCACCTTGAGCAGGCGATTAAGTTCGAGCAAAGTCGAAGGAATCATTTCGTCCAGCAGATGCTCAAGGGTTTCTATGCATGTGAGAATATCGAATGAAGCATCAGTGTATGCTACTGGTAGGTTGGTAGCAGAGATTGCACCTTGCCAATTCTTACGGCCAAGAAACTTTTTATTCACCTTTTCCACTGTACCGTCAGAAAAATCGAAGCCATAACATCTGTTTCCAGTATTAAGCAATTGCGCCAGCAAGAAGCCAGGGCCACATCCGAAATCCAAAATAGTAACCGGACCAGAGAGAGTATTGGCCCTTTTCAGAAATCGCACAAGAGCCCTACCTACTTGAAAGGAAAAGTATTCGCTTTCCATCTGTGTGTTCTGACCAAGGTAATTCCAGAATCTTCTTATAGTTTTAATATCCCAAGTAGCAGGAACCGGTTTTTCACACATCGCATTCCCTCATTGAGTAATATTCACCGTCCAATCTAGCGTGTACAAGATCCAACGGATTGGTAATATAGCACTGGTCTTCTAGTAGAAAAACCCTGCGCAGCTATCAGCGATGTCGATGTAGCAACCGCTATAATCCCAAAGAGCATTTTAAGTTAAACAAATGCGTCTTAGCTTTTTTGGCGATACTACATATTGGTGCTATTGCATGATATATCATGCGTTTTTTTGCGGTATGTTTTTTACGCATGTTAGATATTGTAGTTGTCACAGGTATCGTTGTTTTTTTTGCATGTTGTTTACTATAAAACTCTTCACCAATAATCTTCATATTACGTTTAAAAATAGTTATATCGTTGTAATCTTCAGTCACCCGTTTCCATCCATTAGCGGCAATAAGCCGTCTTTCATCATCATGTTTCAAATAATAATGGCAAAGTTCGATGCATTCCTCAACAGTATCAAAACCTATAACCTCTTTTCCGAGCTCATAAATCTTGCCTAAATGCGTTTTATTATCACAAATCTGCATTACACCGTTTGCGGGTAAATAAAAGGTACGATAGTTAATAGGACCAGTTGAGTTGTGAATATTGGGTCCGACCTTAGTTCTTTTAAGAAATTCAAGCTCACTATTATTTGGAAGAAATCCTCGTGGCCACCCCTTCCCGTAAAAATGTCCATCGGGGAAAGCCTTAGCGAGCTTTTCTACCCTCTCTTTCCTCCACGGAGCGGTACGGTCTAACATCATAAACAGGTCAATATCTCTTTCGCCGGTTAATATTTCGTCAAAAGTAATTGTCGGGTCATAAATATTGGGCCGAAGTCCCAGTGGAACCCACTCTGCCCGTTTCACTCCCCATTTTCGATATGTCTCGACTTCTGCAATATTTCCGACTAGACAAAGGTCATAAGCAGCTGCGACTGGCCTTGACAAATTATGAGAATTTTCAGGGTCATCAAAGCATTGAAAAACTGTAAAAACCGGGAGTTTTTCTACAAATTCCGGATGCAGATTAATTCCCGTGCTATTAATAAAAACGTCTTTACCTTCAAGAGCGCATTCCAGTTGCTCATACATTTTGAGCAAATTCCTGTCACCCCAGCGCCACATTTTGTCAAGTTCCTTGAAAGTGAGACAAGGTCCCGGCGGATTAAGTGTAAGACAAAAACCGTCTACATTAAAACCACATTTCCGTAGTCTTTCTAAGTAAGCTTCGTTCAGATCACGAGGATTCTCATATACCTCATAGTACCAGTGATAACCATACAATACTTTCAGATTAGACATCAAACAGTCCTTGTTCAGTCATATGAATTCACTCACACCTGTATAGTCTGCCAAGGCAGGAATGGAGCCAGTTTTCCCCTAATCGGTTCACTGGGGTAGGCACGGTTGGCCTTCCCTGATCTCTCCACATTCAGATAGATCGGGATACCTTCGGAATAGAAGGTCCGGACATTATAAATAGTTGCGTTGAGGCGCAATTCGTATCTTATTGGCGCAAGAGTATCTTCTGGAATGACTACCACTGATGTGTATTTTCCCGGTTGCATCGTCGGCATACCGGTGTTGTCCTCGTCGTGAAAGCTTCTGAACAAAAGAGTTCCCTGATCGTCATAGAAGTCCAGGAACACTCGTAACCCTACCGTGGGTTCAAACACCTGGTATGTCACCTCAATCTCCAGTGGCAGGCCATTCTCCACGAATTTGCCAACCGAGTGCTTGTTCTGGGAAAGTGACACCTTCATAAAACTAAAGGCTGGGTCCGATGGAAGCTTCTTTATTATCTGATCAAGATCGGCACAGTCTTCACCGCTTCCGTCCGCGAAATAGGAGTCAATTCCTTGAGAGGGAGAACCTTCGTAGATTAACCGACCGCTCTGAAGCAAAAACGCTCGATCACACAACCTCTTGATAGCTTCCATATTATGGCTTACAAAAAGAATAGTCCGCCCTTCTTTGGTGGAGACGTCCTCCATCTTCCCAAGACACTTTTTCTGGAACTGGGCATCCCCGACGGCCAGGACCTCGTCGACAATCAGGATCTCCGGCTCCAGGTGGGCGGCGACCGCGAACGCCAGCCGCACATACATTCCAGAGGAATACCTCTTGACCGGGGTATCGAGGAACTGCTCGACCTCGGCAAAGGCAACGATCTCGTCGAACTTGCGCTTGATCTCCTCTCTGCTCATCCCGAGAATCGCACCATTCAGGTATATGTTTTCTCTTCCGGAAAGCTCCGAATGGAAGCCGGTCCCCACCTCCAAAAGGCTCGCCACTCGGCCGTCGATGGTTATGCGTCCCTTGGTCGGTTCGGTGATCCGACTGAGGATTTTCAAGAGCGTAGATTTGCCGGCACCGTTTCGACCGATAATGCCGACCCGATCCCCCTGCTTGATCTCAAAGGAGACATCCTTGAGCGCCCAGAAATCCTCGACGGTCTGCCCCTGTGCGGGGCCGCGCTTAAATGCGCCTGCCACCCGACTACCGACATTCTTTAGTTTGTTGGTCAGGAGGCTGCTGAAAAGCTGTTCCCGCTTATCAGCCAAATGGGTCAGGAGATACTTTTTACTCAAATTTTCAACTGAAATTACAGTGTCGCTCATTTCTTAAGACCTGTGATTAGTGAAAGGTGAATGGTGAAAATGGAATGGTGAATCACGCCTCAGCCATTCACGCCTCAAATAATATCTGCGAAGATTCTCTCTGTCTTTCGGAAATACTTGACCCCGCCGTAGAGAATCAGCAACGTCAAGCCCGTGGAGAGAAGAAATCCGGGCCAGTAAATGATCGCATCTCCGCCGAGAATGGCCCAGCGGAAACCGTCAATGACGCCTACCATCGGGTTGAGCGAATAGAGCAACCGCCATTTCTCCGGCACCACACTACTGGCAAATCCGACCGGCGAGACGTAGAGGCCGAACTGGACGATGAACGGAACGATGTATCTGAAGTCGCGGTATTTCACGTTGAGTGCGGAGAGCCAGAGGCTGAAACCAAGGGACGCGAGCAGCGCTAGCAAAAGGAACAGTGGCACGAAAATGATCTGCCAGCTCGGGATGTATTGGTACCAAAGCATTAGCACGGCTAGGACGACAAAAGAAATAAGGAAATCAACTAGGCTCACGATCACAGCGCTGCACGGCACAATCAGTCGCGGGAAGTAGACTTTAGAAATCATATTGGAATTCGAAATGAGCGAGTTGCTGCTCTCGGAGAGCGCGTTGGCAAAGAACTGCCAAGGAAGCATGCCGGCATAGACCAGGATTGGATAGGGTGCGTCCCCCGAAGGAAACTTTGCCAGTTTCCCGAAGATGACGGTAAAGACGATCATGGTAAGCACCGGTCGTATTACGCTCCAGGCGACTCCGATGACGGTCTGCTTGTAGCGGACCAGGATGTCGCGCCAGGACAGGAAGTACAACAGTTCCCGATAGCGCCAGAGGTCTCTCCAATAGTTGCGCTCGGCTCGTCCGGCTTCGATAACCAGCCTGTGTGATGGTGTTGTCGTATCCATTTTTATGCTCTCTTAGAGTAGGTATTTCTGGAATCAGAAAAAAATGTCCAAGTACGCCGGCTACAGTTGCCAGACCCTGATCCCGGCGCTCCTGGCGGCCTCGCGATCGTACATCCCCTTCACGTCGATCAGCACCGGGTTTTCCAGCATCATCCCCTTGAGCCCCTCAAACGAGAGGCTCCGGTAGGCGTCGTGTCCCACAGCGACGACTACGGCGGCCGCTGGGAGCAGGGCATCGGCAAGTGTGAGCTCAATACCGTATTCGCGCTTAGCTTCAGCTGGGTCGGCCAACGGATCATGGACCTGAACCTTGACGTCGTAGTCCTTGAGTTCGGTTATGATATCAACCACCTTGGAATTGCGCAGATCGGGGCAGTTTTCCTTAAAGGTGAGCCCCAGGACCGTTACCGTAGTCCCGAGAATGCTGTGCCCGGCGCGGATCATCTCTTTCACCGCACGCTGCGCCACAAACTTGCCCATGCCGTCGTTGATGCGGCGTCCCGCGAGTATGACCTGAGGGATATAGCCGATTTTCTCAGCCTTGTGGGTCAGGTAATAGGGATCGACGCCGATGCAGTGGCCGCCGACGAGCCCCGGCGAAAAATTCAGGAAGTTCCACTTGGTGCCGGCTGCTTCAAGGACGTCGCTGGTGGAGATTCCCATCCGGTCGAAGATGATCGCCAATTCGTTCATCAGGGCGATGTTCAGGTCGCGCTGGGTATTCTCTATCACCTTGGCCGCCTCGGCGACCTTGATACACGGCGCCCGGTGCACTCCGGCGGTCACCACCGATTCATACACCGCAGCAATGACGTCAAGGCTTTCCTGGTCCTGGCCGGCGACCACTTTCATGATCCGGGTAAAGGTGTGCTCCTTGTCGCCGGGATTGATCCGCTCGGGACTGTAGCCGACCTTGAAGTCGGTGCCACAGGTGAGCCCAGAAAAGCGTTCCAGAACGGGAACGCACTCCTCCTCGGTCGCGCCGGGATAGACCGTCGATTCATAGACGACGATATCTCCGCGTTTCAGAGCCTTCCCCACCGTCTCCGATGCCCGCAGCATGGGGGTGAGGTCCGGCTGATTGGCAGTATCCACCGGCGTGGGTACGGCGACGATATGAAAATCGGCCAGGCGTAATTCCGAGATGCTTTCTGTGAAAAGGATATCCGTCCCCTGCAATTCTTCCGGGGTGACCTCGCCGGTGCGGTCATGGCCACTCTGCAGCTCGGCGATCCGTACCTTGTTGATATCGAATCCGATAGTCCTGCCGATTCTGCCGAAGGCGACAGCCACGGGCAGGCCGACGTACCCCAAACCGACTACCGAGACAACACGTTCTTTCATCATTCCCCCCTGCCCAATCTGAAGCTCTGCGACTTGCATAGACTCGCGGGCCAGGCTAGACTTTCGGGCATTCGCACGCCCAAGCTAACCTCACTCACCGAAACCTTCATCGCCTTCCTTCACCCGGTAAATCCCATGATGCGTCTCAGTATCGCCTTGAACCATGTTTAGGTGAATTGCGCAGGTAATCTCTGCCCGCTTTAGACATACTCTACCTCGCTAAATATTTTATCCTTCAATCTGGGCTTAACAGCCTCCTTGATAACAAGGTCTACTTTCCTGCCGACAAGGCTTTCAAGGCTACTTTTGAGCCTCATGTAATTAAAAAAATCCTTATGGCCTTTGTCAAAGACGACAAGGACATCCACATCACTTGATTTTTTCTGCTTTCCCTTGGCAAAAGATCCGAATATTCCAAGTTCCTTAACGTAAAATGCTTCTTTCAAGTACGTCGCATGTGACGTTAAAATGCGTTTCACATCACTTCCATCCATTGCTACCATGCCCATTACCTCCCCAGAATCCTCTGAGCCGCATATTAAGGTACTTGCGGGGGTCTAGACTTTCTGACATTCGCACGCCCAAATCAATCATCACTCAACAAATTCTTTACCACTTTCCTTCGCCCGATACACCCAATGATGCGCCTCGATACCCGTCCGGTGGGCAGAAAGTTCGGCGGATGGCGGCGAATACGGAGCTAGCGTCCTGGCCCTGCGCCCTAAAGCCCCCACGGAGGCGTTTCCCGCAGTTATCTCCCGCGCCCGTCGCCGTAAAGCGCCAATTCGCTTGCCACCATCTCCTGGACGACCTCTTTGAAGCCCCGCGTCCTATGCCAGCCGAGCCGCTCCATGATCCGGGACGGATTGCCGCACAGCTGCACCTTCTCTGCCGGGCGAAAAAAGACCGGGTCCACTTGCACATGCTTCTCGTAGTCAAGCCCCACCGTGCCGAAGGCTGTCTCCACAAACTCGCGAACGCTGTGGGTCTCGCCGCTTGCCACAACGAAGTCCTCCGGCGTTTCCGCCTGGAGCATGAGCCACATGGCTCTCACGTAGTCGGGCGCGTACCCCCAGTCGCGGTAGGCGTCCAGATTCCCCAGCGTGAGATTCTCCTGTAGCCTGAGCTTGATGCGCACCGCGGAGGAGACGATCTTCCGGGTCACAAACTCGTAGCCGCGCCGCGGCGACTCGTGGTTGTAGAGGATTCCCGTGCAGGCGAACATGCCGTACTGGATGCGGTAGTTCTTCACCAGGTGGTACCCGGAAACCTTGGATATGCCGTAGATGGAGCGCGGGTTGAAGGGAGTAGCCTCGTCCTGCGGCGCTTGCGCCACATTGCCGAACATCTCGCTGGTGCCGGCAAAGTACAAGCGGCACTGCGGCGCGAATTCCTTAAGTGCCGCCAGCAGGTAGTGAGTGCTGTTCACGTTGTTGTTGAGGATGGATATCTCGTCCTCGAATGAGTAACTGACAAAGCTGGAAGAAGCAAGATGATAGCACTCGTCAGGAGCCACATCCCTCACCGTCTTGATCAGTGAAAGAACGTTGTCAAGGGACGCCACATGAAGATGAAGCCTGTCAGTGAGGTGCCCGATGTTCTTCAGCTTGTGGGCTGTGTCCTCTATGGCCGCGCGCCGCACGATGCCGTGCACCTCGTACCCCTCGGCCAGAAGCAGTTCCGCCAGGTATGATCCGTCCTGCCCGGCCAGGCCGGTAATAAGTGCCTTTTTCTGCATTGACGCCGTCCTTTTATCCCTTTGTAAAAGTGCCGGGGGAATTCCAGTAATTCCGGGACACAATTTTAATTCCCTTGGTTGTTTGTACTAGCGGGGCCGGGCTAGACTCTGCGGAAATTCGCCCGCCCAGATCAATCCTCACGCAACAAAGGTGAAATCGCTTTTCGGATCGAGGAGTCTCATGCGGCAGCTCCCTTCGCTTTCGTTGAAGCCCTTCCTGGCTCGGGGACCCCGGTTTGGTAGATACACAACGGATCCGCACCCAAGCGGAGCAATTCCTCGCGCAGCGCATCGCCACGCTTGAGCGAGGTGATGACGATCCGGTGGTTGCCGGAAAGTAGGCCGATGGCCGGCGACACCACGGGCCTGTCGAAGAACTTGCGCCCGGCAGCCTCTGCATCCATGGCCATCTCCAGTTCCATTCCGGTTTCCTTCAAGGAGAGGTAGGCGATCTCGGCAACTTCGTCGATCCCGCAGAACGCGACCCCCTTCACATCCTCGGCTGCGAGTTTGCGGAAAAGCTTCAGGTAGTCCTGGCGGGCCACCGTGTAGAGGCCGGAGAAGTAGCTTAGGTGCTGGTAGGCAAGCCGGCTCTTTTCGGCAAACCCTTTCGGGGTGAGGAGATAGGCGTAGCGGTTCTTCGGGAAGTTGTTGACCCGGACGAACCCCTTGGAGACCAGATTTTTCAGATAGGAATTGACCAGACCGAGCGCGATGCCGAGGCGCCTGGCGAGCTCACGCTGGGAGAGTTGCTCATCGCCTGAAATCTCCGAGAGGAGCAGGAAGGAGCGATAGGTATCAAGGACCTTTTCTTCGTTACCGTTCATGGGCTGAACAGTACAATAAACAAAAGAATTTATCAATAAAAAAGCTGATTCGCCACGGACTGCGAGAACCAGAACAGTTTTGCCACGGAGAAAATCTGAGGAATTCGGAGAAAATCGGAAACAAAATTCGATGAAAAAGGCGTATAAAACCGTAACCAGCATAAAGCCTTCCGAGCCTTAACCCGCTTAGCCTTGGTTCAGCCTTAGGCCTCCTCAGATTTTCTCAGATTTTCTCCGTGGCAGATGGTCTACACAGTTTTCTGTAGATCCCCGCCAGCTCCTTTCCCCGTGCTTTCCAGGAGTGCTCGTTTTCCGCCCGCGCACGGCCCCTGCGGCCCAGCTCTTCCCTCAACTCCCGGTCACCGGCCAGCCGCCCGATGGCGCCGGCCAACTCGGCCGCGTCGCCAAACTTCGCGTAAAGCGCGGCGTCGCCCAATATCTCCCGGTTCACCGGTGTTTCGAAGACTACGGTGGGGAGCCCGCAGGCGATGTAGTTGAAAAGCTTGCCGTTTGCTTCGGTGAGGGAAATCTTCGGCGAGACGGCAAGGTCTCCAGCGCTCAGATAGAGCGGCGCCTCGTGGTAGGGAACCCGGCCGGTGAAGGTGACCATCTCTGAAATCCCCAGCGCCTCGGCCTTCTCCCGGTAGCCTCCCTCCGGAAACCCCATGATGAGAAAGTGCAGCTTGGCCCCCTGCCACTTCAGAAGCGCCGCCGCTTCCAGCAGCAGATCCACCCCCTGGTAGCTGTTCAGAAGTCCCAGATAGCAGACGATCGGCCGGTCCCCCGGAAGACCGAGGCGGGCCCGTATCGCGTCCTTGGGAAGCGGGGCGAAAATCCCGGTATCCACGCCGTCCATGAGCGCGCGGACCCGCCCGCGCGGGACGCCGTCCCGGACCAGAAGCTCCACGGTCGGCCCTGAGCTCGCTATGATGAAATCCGAGCTCAGGTTGATCCAGCGCTCCAGCGCCGCAAAGCCCTTCTGCAGGAACGACCCCGGACGCACGAAACCGTGGTCGGTGATCTCGGCGCTCAAGCTCCCCTGGCAGTCGAAGAGCAGCGGCACCCTGATGAGCTTTTTAAGCAGCGCTCCGATGAAGGCGCCTTCGTGGATGTGGGCATGAATCAGGTCGGGTTTGAAGCGGCGCGCGACACGCAGGGCCTTGAATAGGAGGAGCAGGTCGAGGTACGGCTTGTGCCAGGAGGGGCCCGCTTCGAGCTTGCCGTACCAGGGGACGCTGGCGATCCGGTCGATCGGGAAACCGGGGACGTCGCGTCCGATGTGGTAGGTGACCAGGCGCAGCTCGACGCCGCAGGGGATCACGGCACGGGCCTCCTCGAGGATCCGCACGTGACACCCCCGGTCGGCAAAGAACGGGGTGGGGGCCAGGACCAGGACTCGCAGCGGGGCTTCAGCCAAAATTGAGTTTTTCCTTTATGTTGTAGATCTGCTTTCCCTGCGCCTCGTAGTAGGTCCGGGCGCTCAGTTCGGCCAGGAGCCCTAGCACGATGAACTGGATCCCCATGAAGAGGAGGAAGGCGGTGAGGATCAAAAGCGGGTTGCGGTTCATGCTCATGTGCTCGAACAGCTTCATGTAGACCGTCGCCGCGCCGCTCAGCATGCCGGCGGCCAGCGTGTAGATCCCCCAGCGGCCGAAGAGCTGGATCGGCTTGGTCGAGTAGGAAAGCAGGAACTTCACCGTCATCAGGTCGAGGATCACCTTCATGGTGCGG
>Ga0209125_1000298_pt1 | contig 71960 bp, 70 predicted proteins | sample BarGraIncub1131A_FD_184503 | JGI IMG/M metagenome (GOLD analysis project Ga0209125, IMG submission 184503) | Arctic peat soil microbial communities from Barrow, Alaska - Barrow Graham LP Incubations 11-31A (SPAdes) (version 2) | ecosystem: Environmental > Terrestrial > Soil > Wetlands > Peat...
CATCAGTGCTGACCGGCGTACCAATAAAGGAATTTGATTTGTCCGGATCTGCAGTAAATGTGAAATCAGGGCTGGTGACTTCTGTTATTTTGATATTGCCGGTAGTAAAAGCAATTGTGATGAATTCTACACCATCATAAAGAGAGACGTCGCTTGTACCGAGATTTTTGAAAAGAATGTTGAAAGAGGCTGTATCACCGGTTGATTTCCCGTCAGCAATAGTTGTTGAAAATCCGGAAGGGATCATTGCGGACGATGTGTCAGCCGTTGTTGTTAACTTCGTTGTTTCAGAGGCAGCAGTTTCCTGGGTTGCGGCAGAAGTGGAAGCAGGTTTCGGCTTTGTCGTTGCAGATGTGGTTTCTTTCGATGCTGCTTTCGTTTCGGCAGCTGCTGCTGCGGCAGTTGGAGCTGCGGATGTTGTTGAGGTTGTAACCTTAGTATCTGAGGACGAACCAAACAAGTTGGAAAATGTGCTGTCAAAATTGAAGTTGTTCCAGAATGAAAATATAGCAACCAAAACAGATATTGACAGAAGCAGGATCAGAAGGGGCTTGTGGCTCTGCGTCCTGGACCTTTTGGTTCTGATTTCGCGCTGGCCGAGAGGCGGCGCAATATTGCCCATCTGCTGCGCGGCCGTATAACTGGCACCAGGGCGTACTGTGGGGGTAACCGCTATAGGAGTGCTGTCTGATTTTGAAGATGAAGGGTCGGATCTGCTTTCGTTATTCGAAAATACCTGCGGAATATCATATGTCGGTTCGAGTGATTCTTCGTATGTTGAGTCGAACGGCTTGAAAATGGGTATCCCAATTTCAGAATACATCGCATCTGACTGCTCACTCATATTCCCGGAATGATCAGATGGATCAGTGTCCTGTGACTGCATATCGTTATGTAAGGAAGAACTGTCAGAATCTGCAGAAGCGCTCATTGTATTGTCAGATCGATCTGAATATTTTTCGCGAATGCCCTCAGATACCGTTTGCATGGAATCGTTTGCTTTGAAAGATAGGAAAAGAGGAAAAGCAGCGTCGCCGGCATCGGCAGGATCCTCTGCGTCTGAAGAATCGGCAGAATCAATTGAATCAGAAGGCTCTGCCGGATCCTCATCCGAATGAAAAAGTGAAATGTTATCATTCTGGGAGTTATTCTGGAACGATTGGAAAACGGAACCTGATTTTTTTTCTGAAGAGTCCGAAATTTCCGGCTTACCTAAACTGCGTTTCTCTTCCAGAATGCGCTTACGAAGAATATCCTTTGCTTCGGAGTGATTCTCATCCATACTTCTGCTGTTACCTCCAATATATCATTTCTGCCAGACCTATATTTTAACCCATAATAATCGTATATAGTGACAGCTAAATGTTACAGCCAAAAAGAAAATTCCGCAATATCAACAAATGGATACAAATGCAAGGAAACATAAAGAAAATACGAATTAACGAAAAACAATAAAACAAAATCAGTATAAATTGAAATTTCCTTGTATTTGCGAATTTGAATTTGGTGTTTGACATGCGGCATTCGTCGTGCTACTATATCTAAGCACCTAAGCGGGAGAACGAGCTCGTGTGGCGGAATCGGCAGACGCAACGGACTTAAAATCCGTCGGGGTAATTCCCGTACCGGTTCAAGTCCGGTCACGAGCACCACAATATCTTGTGTGGTTCAATCGATACACGGTGCAGCAATATGATATCGCGGAGTGGAGCAGTTGGTAGCTTGTCGGGCTCATAACCCGAAGGTCGTGTGGTTCGAGTCCCACCTCCGCAACCATTAAGAAAACCTAGAGTCTGTAAGGATTCTAGGTTTTTTCTTTTGCCTTGATTTTCCGGTGATTAACCCTGTTTGTGGTTCACTTGTGGTTTATTGTCCGGAAAAAGTTTATTATCCAGTGATTTTGCAGCCTTAGCTTGCGCCGATTGTATGGCATGAGCATAGATGTTCATTGTTGTACTTGTCTGTGCATGTCCAAGCCTCTGTGAGACCGTTCTGATGTCCACGCCATCGGCAATCATAAGAGTTGCGCTTGTATGGCGAAGGCTCTTAATGCTTACTGTGGGCAGGCTGTTATCTATAATAAACTTCTTAAATTTAGCCGTTACGGTGTCAGGAAGAAGCGGCATTCCGTTTTCTGTAGTAAACACCCAGCCAACAGCATCAAATTTTGTTTTCTTTTCTGCAGCTGTTTTTCTGTTCTCTGATTGCCACATATCACCAAGTCGGAGTTTTTCTTCATTCTGCCATTTCTTGAATATTTTCAACATTGAGATTGTTGCGTCTGATGCTTTAATCACTCTAACAGATGAAAGAGTCTTGGGGCTCTTTTCAAATTTCCCGAGTCGCGGCGAGTATTGGATCGTACGCTTGATAGAAATGACTTGATTCTTCATATCAATATCATCCCACTGGATGCCGCATATTTCGCCCCTGCGCATTCCTGTTAACAGGAGTAAAGCAATCATAGTCTTGTGCTGTACGGGCTCGCTGTCAAGTGCTGTGATGACCTGCAGCGCTTGATCTTCGTCGAGGTATGTCGCTTCCGTTTTTTCAACCTTCGGAGCCTTTACTTTACTTGCTGGATTTGATGCCAATGCTTCCCACTGAACTGCAGTATTTAGAATCGAACTAATTAGCCGGTGGTGATGAAGAACCGTTTTTGCAGCAAGGGCCTTTTTGTCCTGTACAGCAAAGAGAGGCGAGAGAGGAATATCTAATCCTTTGCTTATCGTTTGTGCGCTATGTAGGCAGACTTGTTTACCCTTACACGCTGCCCTAATTGTACTTGTGGCGATTTCCGTTTCTCTTGAAAACTGTGCGAGGCTTCTTTTATTCTGACAAATTTTTTCTTTCAGCCCGGCACTTGCTATATAACCCGAGTCTTTACGAATTCCTGTTTCGGCAAGATTTGTATAGAATTCGAGAAGGTGGTGAGGTTGGATCCGGTCAAGCCGCATATGTCCAATTGCATCATTTACGCGAAGAAGCAAATCATTATAACGGTCAACAGTTTTGACTGATAGCTGTTTTTCGGCATAGTCTTTCATCCATATGTCGGCAAATGCCGAGAACTTGATTTTGCTATCTACCAGGCGGCCAGAGGTAGCACGATCTTCGAGCAAAACGACCTGCTTATTTAATTCTTTTTCAATCTGCTTTTCAGTCATGCCCGGTTCTGGTGTCCAAGTGAAGTTTTTGCGGACTTGTTTTCCAGCGGTGCTGTATCCGGTGCTAACACGAATAGAATAGGAGTCGCCGCGTTTTTCAACTATTGCCATTTTGTTTGCCCCCTGTCTTTTGATTTGTTTTTTCTGCCAGTTTTTGCGCCCTATATTCATTTATTGTGACTCCCGTTTTTTTAGCCATGTAATGCTCGTGTCTTTCCTCCGAACTATAGGTGATCTGGCGCCTGTTCTTGATACACGCCGGACAATACCTTTCATTTCCGTGTTCTAACGGGGGGAACGAAGCTCCACAATTTGGATTTGCGCATTGTTTTAATGTTGCTCCACTTTTAACAAATTTCCACAACAAGATTAGTTCATACGAGCAATAGCTAAACCAGTCTTCAGCAACAAGGTTAATATCTACGATTTGTTCGTCAAATATAAGAGCGATGCGTTTTAATTCTTTACTGTGCACTCTAAAGGATTCATACATTGCCAGCCTAATAATGCCTTCTAGGGTTTCATCTACATAATATGAGTGTAAAAGCTGGCACGGGATACCGCAAGAAAGCTTGGAGTTCTTACAATTGAAATATATAAATAGTCCCAGTGCATTTACTATTTGAATCTTTTTGACATTACCAAACAAGTGATTATTGCTGCAGGCGGAAAGTAATTGCATGCTGGAATATAGCAATAAGATTTTAATGCACAACTTTTCATAATCATATTGCCGCTCGATAACAATACGAAACCCTTCTGTTTTATCATAGACATTTACGGTGTTTTCGTCATTACAAATAATCCCGTTCATTTCGATAAATTTTAGCAACTGCTCTTTGTTTATGAATTTTGCTATTTCTGCATCGGAAGCCAATTCTATATTGAAGGGAACTCTTTTTTTGTCGTTATATTTAATGTAATCATTTTCTTGAATTTTGTATTTATCTGGAATATTTACGAGGTATGCAATTTTATAAATTGCAGATGCTTCTTTTGAACATGATTTTTTATAAATGGTTGCCACGCCTTTATGCCCGCCCAAATTAACGAGAACCGTGTGGCCGTTTGATTCTTCAATAGAGTTAATTCCTTCACATCCCAACACGTTAACTCGAATGTTTACCAAGTCGGCTATCCTGTCTTCGCTTGGTGATCCAATTTGCTGACTGTCCTTAACGCCCATAAAAATCCTCCTTACACTCACACCTGTACATGATTTTTGCCTTTGCCGTTCGCATTGTTGTTCGCATATTTTTTGTCGTTTGTATTGTCGTGCAAAACATAGGAATTGTTGTTTGCAAATATTGAAAATAACGACGACAACTTCATAAGCTAAGTATATATTTAATTTATACGGAGTGCAAGTAGTTATTCGCAAACAGAAGGGAGGTATCAAAATGACCAATAACATCGACGTCAAAGCTGAGGCAATGAAATCCGGTGTCATGCTGTATGAAATTGCCGACACCTTGAAAATCCGAGACAGTTCATTGTCACGCATATTGCGAAAGGAGTTATCAGACGAAAAGAAGTCGGAACTATTTCAGATTATTCGAGAGATCAAGGAAGGGCGCTAAAGAATGAAGAGAATCCGCACAATTAAAGGCTGCATCAACGAGATATTAGCAGAGCAACCGGCGTTTCCGATAACCGAATATTCACTACGCCGCTTGTGTGTTTCGGGCAAATTTCCGTGCCAACGACTAAACAGAAAATATCTTGTCGACATGGATCTGCTTGACTCGTTTCTTTCCACGGGACTCGAAGGAAAGGGCAACACTATAGAAACCGGAATAAGAAGGGTTGAAACGAGACGATGAAAGGGAACAAAAATGAAAGAAGAAAGTTTAATTGAACATGCAACATCAGGGCCTTTTTACATTGAAAACCGCTCAAATACAGACAAATATTTAATTATGCTACGCGAGGCCACAACCGAAGACGGGCGCCTACTTTCTCCCAAACGAACGGTTTTATTTTTAGATGAAATTGCAGAAGGGCGGCAGCCTATTGAATTTGCGCTGATTCTCGAAAAAATGGCCGCTCGAATTCGCGAACTTGCAATTGACCCAAGCAGGGGCTACAGATACGGGATTTCCCAAAAATCATAGCTTTAAATATTCCGGCCGACAAACGTTAAACTCACCGATACAAAAAACGAAAAAGGAGATATATATCATGATAAATCCAAATAAAAGATTACTTGACGAAGACGGCGCAGAAATTCGCAAGGCGGTAAAAAGCGAGACTAGAGCAACGGCCCGCGACGGCAGCGGCCGCACCCTGTCTGATTCTACAACCGAAATAAAACGTCTTGAGATAGCAAAAAAACTTGCCAAGACCGGCAAGGATCGCGCCTTTCTGGACAAAAAAATGAGCAGACTTTCGCAGTACATCCGCACAAACTTTCTATAAGGAGATTATAAAAACATGTATACAAACGAAATACTCAAAAGACTCGAAAACCATACACAGCTTTTAATCAAATTAACGGCAAAATTAACGAGCGAGACCACGCGAAACAGAACCCTTGTTTCGCAAAAATCCGACCACATGAGCGCCGGTAATTTTGCGGAAGTAATAGGTCTGGGAAAAGAAATTCGCGATTCCGATGATCTGTTACTCATCCTTCAGGAGCAGATTGATCAAGCAACTCGGAATAATCCGCTGACAATCGACTTTCTGCAAAGCGAATGGGCGGTATATAGCCAGTCGCTGATAAAAAAGGCGGAAAAGGCGGACGCGGATACGGAAAAAGCCTTTCTGGCATATGTTGCGGAACTACAAAAGCAGGGCAAATTACTCGTAGAATTACGGGGAGAGGCAGCCAGTTGGAACAGACTCGCCAACGAGGTAGCGCCCAAAAATACCACGTCCGACCGATTCAGATACAACGGCCGGACGCTGTATGGCACGGCCAGGACCCTGTATAACGGGCGATGGAATCGCCTTGATGCTCACGGCGAACTTGTAAAAAAATAAGGCTCAACGCAAAGCGGATACCATAAAAAATCAATACTTCAGCCGGGCCGGGCGGCATATATCCCGGGCAGAGGCAGATGATGGAAAAATGCAGAAGGGCTATTTATCAACGTCATATTGATGAATTGAAGCCGCTGACAGATCAGGACATACAGAAGTGCAGGGATTGCCATGCAGACGGAACAAGGCCACCAGAGGCGCTCATAACCACACTGCGCGAACACTGGCAACGTATCGTTGAACTATTCTGCGTTCTGTACACAAGAGACGAAACGGGCGGCACAGAGGACGTAAAAAGTGAATGAAGCAAGAGGGTATATAAAACTCTATCGAACCACGCTTGATAATCCGGTTGTATGTAAGGATTCGGAACACTTGGCAGTGTGGGTTTATTTGCTATTAAATGCGACGCATGCAGGATATTCGGTCATGTTCAAAGGGCGGCGCATAGAACTGCAGCCGGGCCAACTCATAACGGGGCGCCGTTCAATGGCCGCAAAATTAAAGGTTAGCGACAGCAAGGTACAAAGAATTTTAAAAGTGTTCGAAATCGAACAGCAAATTGAACAACAAACCGCATCTCAAAACCGCCTAATATCAGTGCTTAACTGGCAAAGGTACCAAGAGAGTGAACCACCGATTGAACAACAAGTGAACCACGACCGAACCACGAGTGAACCACGGGTGAACACAAACAAGAATGTAAAGAATGATAAGAACGTTAAGAATGCAAAGAATGAATATACAATACTTGATTCTTTGTCTATTCCAATGGCTTCAAAAGTACGTGAGTTTGTTGACAACCGTAAACAGATCAAGAGTCCCATGTCAGAGCGAGCAGTTGAACTGATGATTGCAGAACTTCAAAAACTGTCGCCGGACGAAAACGAACAAATCAATATTTTGAATCAGTCAATCATCAGCGGATGGAAAGGAATCTTTCCGCTAAAAGAACAGAGCAATAAAAAACAAAAAAGAAACGAACCGCAACAAGACTACCAGTCTCCAACAGACTGGATTAAATGAGGTGAAAGATGTTTGATGACTTGTTTACTTTGAAAGCACCGGAACCGGGAGACTACTTACAGGGAGAAATTCTATTTTGTGGAAAATGCAAAACTCCACGCCAAATGATGATACATCCGTGCGGCGAAGAAACAAAGGTTACCATTCTTTGCAAATGCCGCGAGGCGGAAAACGATCGCATGGCAACGGCGGCGAGAGCAGAAGAACACCGGATCCGAGTCGACGCCAGGAGAGCCAACGCACTGCCCGACAAGGGTATGAGGAACTGGACGTTTGAAAACGACGACAAGACAAATTCTAAACTATCAGAGGCCATGCAGAGATATTGCGACAATTTTGCAAAATTCAAAGAGGACGGAAAGGGATTGATGCTTTACGGCGGTTTGGGAACGGGAAAATCATTCTTTGCCGCCTGTATTGTCAATAGATTAGTTGAGCAGTACAAGGCTAAGTTTGTCACAACAAGCTTTCTTGCAACGCTGAAATTTGACAGCCGCGAAGATTTTATCAAAGAGGTTGAAAGAGCGGACATTGTTGTTCTTGATGATATAGGGGCAGAACGAGGGACGGAATACATGCAGGAACTTATCTTCTCCATTGTAGACGTCCGGACAAGAAACGGATTGCCTCTTATCGTGACTACAAATCTGGCACCTGAGCAGATAAACAAATCAAATGATTTTACAACACAGCGAATATTTGACCGGATCATTGGAAACTGTCACCCGATAGCATGCGTTGGCAAAAGCAGGAGAATGCAGAACGCCGGCCGCGAACTGGCAAAGGTAAGCGAGATCCTTGGATTGTAAACAAGCGTTGACACAGCAAAGTGACAAGGGGGAAACCGTGAGCAACACCGGCACAATAAGCGACCGCAGATATACCCCCCGTGAAAAAGATTTGAAAAAATATGCGAAAAGACCATAGGACTCCTATCTGTGACTGACTGACGCGCGTATGACCCCCTCCCCAAATTTTCGAAAGTCAGTTTTGCCCATTTTATAGAAGAAAATAGACCCTTTTCAGCCCTTTTCAACCCTTTTCGGGCATTTAATCAAAATAAAGGAGATTTATAAATAATGGCGACAGTTTACATTTATACCCCGACGGCTTTTGAATTCAACCTCAAAAAATTTAAATTAATGTGCGGGAGAGAGCAGATTTTGAGCGAGTACACAGGGCGGCAACACTTCGAAAGCCCTGCAGCCAAGCGCAAAAACAAAGACCGCAAGTCAAAACAGCGGAACGCAAAAGCCAGAGCAAAGGCAAGGAGATAACGAATGATAGATTTAATTTTTACCGTTGAGGGCAGCAAATATAAACTTACATCCGACGAAAAACAATATATCCTGCAGCGGTACCGCGCCGCCAACCACCCCACGGCAAAGAACCCCGGCGAGGAAGTGCTGACAGATTCAAAATACTTTAGAACTGTATCAAATGTGTTTGTCTATATAACCCGTACGCACCCGATGCACTGTAATAGGGTAATTTCATCACTTGCGGAACTAGAGAGCGCACAGCGGAGCGTCAGACAGGCCAGCGAGCTTGTAAGCGGATCGATTACAGAAGAAACGTAAATCCGGACAAGCAAAACGACCACGCAAGTACCACGATCGGTACAGAAGGAGAAACGAAAATGAACGAAAAATCAAAACTTGTTATTGAGGCATTGTCAGATTTTGTAATCAGAGTAGCAAACACAAAACGCCCAAACCAATGCGACTTAGACGCCGCGGTTAAAATCGGCTGCAAACTGATCGAAAATTATCCCAGTAATCTTTTGCCATAAAAAATCCGGAAGAATTTGTCCTCTTCCGGATCCCGTAAATTGGCCCGGGCGATTTAACGTGATTTGTTTTCGAGATCGAACAGTTTTTCATAAATGATTTCTGTAAATTTGGCAAGGTCTTTTGCATAGGCTTCTTCGAGATAGCTTTTCTCATATGCACCTGCTACAGCCACAACGATTTCAATAGTGCCGTCAAATATACTTTTAGACATTTTTATATCACCTCCTCTCACAAAGAGATTATAACATCCAACACAATACATACAGAAAGGAAAAAGAAAATGGTTATAAGTTATCGTAGGGGACACCCAATCAAGTATGACGGAGAAAAGTGGGTTTATTTGGATAGTGAGAAACCGATCAATTCCGAGATCAGACCATGCAAAAGATGTGGAAGAATGCCAACTCCAGAGGGATATGATGCTTGTCTTGGATTTATATCGAGGGTTTCATCGGCTTGCTGTTGGCACGGGGTAGAAGAGGCGTATAGCATAAAAGCACAAACAGCCACCGAAAAGTGACTGTCTGGCATTAATGGATCAGCCCATTAAATTTCGGCAAAGGTTGTGTTATTGCACCTAGGGCACGGAGGCATAGTGTCTGAATTTTGATCAAGAACGACAAGCTGTCCGCATTTAGTGCATTTGTAAGAACCTTTGCCCGGTTTTTCACCAGTTGATACCATTCCAATCACCTCCTTTCATAAAAGGATTATACCACTTAAAGCAATACATGCAGACAAATAAAAAGCCGCCCCGGTAAGGACGGCTAGGGCAGAAGCCCGGAGAGGTACATGTATGAACATTATATCAAATGAACTCATTCCTGTATACGACAACAACGGAAATCAAGCCGTGAATACCAGAGAGCTTTACGAATATCTCGGAGTTGGTAAGGCGTACTCTGATTGGTTCAAATATCGCTCAGAACAAAACGGATATGTTGAGGGCGAAGACTTTATCCCATTTTTGGGAGAAAGTACCGGAGGCCGCCAACGCATGACAACCGTTGACGGCCTTTCTTGTACCACAAAGTGGACGGGAAAATAAATAAAAATAAATCTGTATTTGCTATTGACTTAATGGTGACACGTAATATAATAAATGTATCACCAATAAATAAGAGAGGGGAGTACAAACAATGACGCCAAGAACAGGCCGGCCGGCTTCTGGTGATCCCAAACGACACGAAACCAGAATAAGAATGACCGATTCAGACATTGAGAAGCTGAACTATTGCAGCCGGGTAACCGGCAAGACCAAAGCGGACATTATCAGAGACGGAATAGACAAGACATACAACGAACTAAAGCAGAAAGAGGGAAAATAATTATGATTACAAGAGAGAAAATGGAAGAATTAAATGCGCGAGATTGGAGTATGAACGAGGAACAGGAAAAGGCAACCGATAAAATTTTGTCCGACGTTCAAATTAACGGGGGATGGAGCCGCTTTTTTATTGCGATTGGAGATGACATATATAAAAATCACAATTGCGAATATTATCTAAAAAAATATTATGACGTCATCCCGGAAGCCGAAAAATACGGTCTAATTAAAAACCTGCAATCCGACGCGATAATGAATGACAGCTCTTTTTTGCCGTTTGTTAAGGATATCAAGCGGCTGAGACCGTCGGATTTTGACAAAGAACTTCGAGAAGAGTTGCAAAAACGGAACCACCGCATTGACGAAACGGGAAATATTCTCGTTTTTCACGGATCAAGAATTGCAAAAGAAAATCCGGAACAATCCTATTCGTGGACGCTTAACTATCCGACCGCCGTTTTTCAAGCCTTTGGTTCTACGGGGCACAGAGAAACAAGCCACACTTACGCAGGGACGATAAACATTAACGACATAATTGCGTACACAAATAAAAGAAACGAGTTTGAAGTAATCCAAATTGACAGTGTTTCGAATATTTACGAAATGTAAAAAAATCTGGCGCCACCCTTCAAAGTAAGCGCCAGACTTCACACAAACCACAGCACGAGGGGGCGCTGCTATTTAATTATAGCATGTGAGACCCTTGAAGAATGAAAGAGGATTTTATTATGTTAGAAAATAAAACTACAGAAACAAGAGACAATGCCCTTAAACTTATGGACACACAGGAAGCCGTTGATTGCATTGAGGATTACACAAGCAAGATGTTTAAAATTGCGCAGCTAATTAGTGAGGATTTTTTCAGGCATTACCAGGGCGAGCGCGATAAAAACGGTCTTTTTGATCAAAATACCATGATGGGAATAACGCACGATTTTACAGGAAACAACACTCTGTTTGAAATCATCTTGGACTATCTTTCAAAGATATCCGATGCAGCGGAGACGGCCGGCAATACGCTAAGTGATATAAGGCAAAGGGATTCAGAGCAGAAAGAGGTTGCATCATGAGTAACAAAACAGTATGCTCCAAAAACCCCGCCCCAAACCCCGAAACAGCAACCGACATGGACGCAATTGTTTATTTTTTGGGGGCGCTTGAGGAAAATGTTCAGGAACAAGGAATCGATTCAGCAATTGCAAAGATAGAATACCTTCAGCGGGCCGAAGCTCACGAGTTTGGAAGCCGGGTATTAAATGAAACGATGAAACTTTTAATCAGGCTTAAAGAAGAAGGGGCGGGGGAAATAACACTTACTGATGCCAACATTCTGATACATAGCGTCATGGCATAATCAGACAAAGCCGACACCATAAAAAGAAGGCCGCGCCTGGAGAGATTCAGAGGCGGCTTTTCTATTGGCACTTTCCCCCGAAATTGGGGAATAGTTTTCGCCGGAATTGGCGGAAGCTGTTGACTACGAGACTTTTACTAAAACCTTAGTAAAAGGCAGACCGTCCTCCGAAATTGGCGAGCAAAAGAATTTTTGCGATATTTTCTAAAGTTTTAGAAAAAGTATTTTAACGCTTTCTAATAATTTAGAAAACGGTGGGAAGAACCACAGAGCGCATACTAACATTTTAGTAAGCGATAACATTCAGTGTAATCTCGCTCCCCAAATCGGGGGAGCGTACCTTGTTTTTGGCGGCGGAATTTTCCGCCATGAGATTACAAGGGCGTAGATTGAACATATACCCTTCTTGTTTAGCAAGCATCGCATATGGCATGCACTTGTTAGGGAAACCCTAAGACCCGAAGAGTTACATATCGAAGCACACAAAAGTACAGCCACCTCTGGGGTGATCAGGGGGGTGGCTTTTGATGTTTTAAAAATAATGACTTGACAGATCTTGAAAATGAATTCATGTTACACTTAGAATGTATATGTTTTGTTTTATAAAAGAAAGGAAAAAAAATGAAGATGATTTCACTTATGGAAATTCCGATTTACTCCATGCAAGAAAATGAATTTAAGAAAAAATGGGATAAGTTTATAAATGAAGGTATAAATAATTACGTTTCGCACGGATGGGAAGAAGACGAGGCTCGCAAAAGCCTATATAAAACATACCATCCACAACACGTTTGGAAATATAACCAAATTATAGGTTATATCATCATTTCTGGAAGTAGAAATGATATTTGGATTGATCTATTTATGCCGGGAGGAAAAAGGATTTATGCTAAATCAACGAAGAAAAGGTTTATGTTTAATCAGGGGCTCAACGGGTATCATTTTTATATTTTATCTGGAGATACAAGTTCAACCGTTTTTTTGAAAATTAAGGATATGATAGAAGGAGTTATAAAAACTTGTGGCAAAGACCGATTTGTCGATACGACTACATTGTTGAATATTGGCCCCTATATCGATTGGATAAAAGTTCTCCAAGACATTAAAGCATCGGAATTAGTATCAGAATAAATTGATTTTGTTTGGTTTCGAACAATCATTTTCGCATATATAATATAGCAATCGCGGCCCTCTGCAGGTATGATGACTGTAGAGGGCTTTTTGTATGTGCAACGTAATAGCTAAAATCGCAAACCTCATGCAGTACATCTATATCGCCTGGCACTGCGCTTGGTGAAACTATCACTGCAGCGGGGCTCGTCTGCATGATGATAGGATCAGCAGGATAGATCCACATTGGAGAGAGAAGACATAGGAGGGGCTTTAATACCCCCAACACTGTTTGAAGTGCAGAGGGTATTTTTTGTGGTAGAGAACAAGTGACATTTATTTGACCACAGGTAAGTAACCATTAAGAACTTCAATGAGTTTGGCCTTGTGCAGGTAGATATCTTCAAGTTCGTTTAATTGAATTTTGATTATTTCTTTTCCTTCCCCAGGTAGCTGCAGCGTTATCTTTGACGGCTTAATAACGAATCGACATATCCATTTGCGGATGTTGCCATCAAGCAAAATTCCGAAATATGTTTCGGTATCCTTAGCTACCAAGCGCTTCATGGGAACAAATTCACTTAAAATACTCTTGACAATATAGAATGCTTCGAGTTCTTCTTCGGTTGTTACAATTTTGCTTCCATCTGCGATCTCTGCAATGGCCGTTTCTACAGCTTGCGCAGTAGCTTCGTTTTCTGTTTTAACAACTGATGTAATTTTATCTATCATTCTATCGCTGATGTATTGGTTAATCGCTCTTTTGACGACAGGCCTAAACCGATCAATGACGGCTTGTGTTTTGGGGCCGGAATAACATGAGTTGACCATCAGCTTTGTAAATTCGTCGTTTGGTTCAGTTAGTTGCTGCGAGAAATAAGCCTGGAAGAGACTAGTATATTTGAGTTCAGATGCAGTATTTGCAATTACATCAATATCAAATGAAGATTTTTGAAATTTCATGAGTTCGGGAATTTGGTTTTTTTTCAGATTCAAGAGGTCAACTTCTAAAAACGGTTTTTCATCCATCTTGTTTTTATCTTCTAGGTCAGTAAAGAACTGATATACAATCCCGTTTGTTAATATACTGAACTTTGCCCTTGTGGTGCCAAAATACCGAAACAACTGGCTGCCATGTACTCCAAGATTTTCTGTACAGGACTTGCATTCAATAAGAATGACAGGCAGGCCGTCTTTCATAACCGCATAATCGACCTTTTCGCCCTTTTTAATTCCAACATCAGCGGTGAACTCCGGAACAAATTCGAGAGGATTAAAGACATCATACCCAAGTAACTGGAAAAATGGTAGAACAATGGCCGTCTTTGTTGCTTCTTCCGTGAGTAAGTGAACACGTAAATCCTCAATTCTGGCTGTAAAGATTTTCAATTGATCAGCGAAATCAGGCATAACTTTCCCTCCAATGATTAGGTGCTAATATTAACTTTTGAGAAATGAAATACATGAAAATATGTATATAATATGCGCCTCTTGATGTTTGAAATCAAGAACAACTTGCATTATATATGTTTGAAGCACATAGAATAATTGAACTGTCTGTTAATAGTACAAATTTTGAAGTATTATTATTGATATCAAATTGTGGGGGTAGGCAAAGTGCGGAAAACAATTTTCGAAACAATTGAAGATATGTACGACATTAAGGGGGAATTGGTACAACTTCAACAAATCTTCTATAGGATTCCCGCGTTGAAATACAGTACCTATGAAAATATGATTAGTATTCATGATTTTGCCAACCTTTTCTTTAATCAATGGTCAGGTGCGCACACTCATATAGACATTGATACATTTATAGCAAAACTTAACAATGATGATTTTTATAGTATTACAAATTATGATAATCTGATATTGATTATAGGGAAAAAACTTGAAACCGTTGCATTTGGTAATGCTGAATTTTTCTATAATATTTATATGTTTTGTATAGAAAAAGTCTTTGACTGTGCTAAAGAAAACGGTGACGAAGCGAAAGAGTATTATACAGACTTGTTTTTGAAGTTCAAATACAATATCGGGATTTTGCTTGATCACATTTCGGCAAGGGTAATTAACATAGGCGAGCACAAATACGCAATCATTCCAAATGATGAGGTGGTTTCTGCCGTGGTGGAGGGCGTTGAAGACGAAGGAACGAGTAAGTCAATATTGATATATAACCATTTTAGCATGAGAGGCAATCTTGACGAAAAAGCGACAATTCTACGAAAGTTATTTCTTGATGTAGACGGTAGAGCACAAAGATCGGAAGCGACGGAGGATTTTCGTTTCATTGTAAACAAGGCGGACATTCGTCACAACAATGCAGATAGCAAGCAAGGCAATGTAATTACTACGGGTATGACAAGCGAACAAATTGAAGATCTTTATGATATGACATATAGATTGTATATAATGGGCAAACTCGCAGATGAATATAAAAACGAAATCAAAGATAAGGTTACTCAATTAAAGAAAAAGACAAAATAATAACCAGAATTTATTCGTGTAGTAAACAGTCAAGACGTTGTGGTTCATTTGTGGTTCATTGATCCGAAAACAAGCCACAAAACACGATAAGAGAACAAATGAACGACATCTGATAACGACTGCAAACAGGGCATTACGACGATTTACGATAGAAGAATCACAAACGCAAAATAGAACTCATAACCCGAAGGTCGTGTGGTTCGAGTCCCACCTCCGCAACCATGAATAAAATCTAGAGTCTGTAAGGATTCTAGGTTTTTTTCCTTTGCCATTTTTTCTTACCGTCAATACGTCGGTTATCGGACGCTTACGTATAAGATATGATTTAGATTGAATATAGTACCGCGATTTTCGTATTGCCACGAAAGTTATCATTTCGTTTTCGCAACTTGTGAAAACGATTTTCACATTTGGCGAATCGGAATTGCATATTTTGAAATGAAAATCGTTATAGAAATCATATGTTGAAAATGCACTGAATTCAGCTTGGCAATTACTGTATGATTAGTAAAAGTGCATAAATGACATTTTTCATATGAATAGTTATACTGAAAACAATCAATTATTTGAAACCGTAAGAATTTCAAAGCAGTAGAAAATTGAATGTTAACAAATATATCAGATGTTTCACAATTACAGTGGGGGAAGATATTATGTCGTCAATTGATTTGAATTATTCTATTGATACGGAAGCAAGTACGACTGAACATCAACAAAAAATAGAAAAAAGAGATAATAGAAGAGAACGGCTCACCAATATTCTCATGGTACTTTCTTTGTTTGCCATGCTTTTTATAATGATTATTGCAGTAATCGCAACATAATGGATTTGTTGCTTCAGTAAATATATAATTTGAGCCTGTGACATTATTGTTTCAGGCTTTTTCTATTTTATGCTGTTTATGATAGAAGGAAGTGGAGTAATGTGAGTAATCGGATGATACAGGTATCAGATGCAATAATTGAGAAGTTGTGCAAAGAGATAATCGAAAACCCACTTTCGCACAATTAGTTTATAATAGGGTCATGATGTTTTGTGTTTTTCTGAATATATACTCTGTGGTTTTTGGGAGGCGTAATTATGGCTAAGATTTATTTGGCTGGCGGATGTTTTTGGGGCCTTGAAAAATTCATGTCGGGTATCAGGGGTGTTACGTCGACGCAGGTCGGTTATGCGAACGGAAATGCCGCGCACCCCACATACGAAGATGTTTGCAACCGTAATACCGGTCACGCCGAGACTGTTAAGGTTCAATATGATCCAGACATACTCACGCTTCCCTTTTTGCTGAATTTGTTTTTTGATGCGATAGATCCGACATCTTTGAATCGACAGGGGGGAGATCGCGGCACGCAGTACCGCTCGGGTATTTTTTACTCAGAACCGTTAGATATACCGATAATTGAAAAGTCATTATCCGATTTACAGAAGCGATATGACAAACCTATCGCAGTATTGGTTGAGCCGCTTCTCAATTTCTATCCTGCGGAAGATTATCACCAAAAATATCTGGACAAAAACCCTAACGGTTATTGCCATATCGGGCGTGATAAGTTTGAAAAAGCAGCAGGAGCGATTGTGAATCCTGCAGATTACTCTCTTCCGGATCTGACGTCCCTGCAAAAGGTTTTGAGCGACTCACAGTACAAAGTCACTCAAAAAGGCGATACGGAACCGCCCTTCCAAAATGAATTCTGGAATTATTATCAGCCCGGAATTTATGTTGATATAACTACGGGAGAGCCGCTGTTTTCATCATCCGATAAATTCGAATCGGGATGCGGGTGGCCGAGTTTTTCTAAACCGATCGATCCCAATGTCATCAGGGAAAAAATGGATACATCTCATAATACGGTTCGCACAGAGGTGAAAAGTCGTATTGGGGAGGCTCATCTGGGTCATGTTTTTCAGGATGGACCAATGAAAACGGGCGGACAGCGCTATTGTATCAACAGCGCTGCGCTGCGGTTTGTTCCAAAGAACCAAATGGAAAAGGAAGGCTATGGGTATTTAATCAACCTGGTGATATGAGAATGATCCGCGGGGGATTGTTTACGCCTTCCAAATAACTTTAAGGACATAATAGAATGAGAAAATATAGATTTGTCGCCGTTTTCGCTTGTTTTGGAGCAATAGCCAGATTTTTATTGGAGTCTGTCAGGATGAACGCCCATTCATTCGATTTTCCTGCTAATACTCTGCTGATTAATGTGGCCGGCAGTTTTATTTTATGCCTGGTCCTGACAATTGGGTTTGACGTATGGAAAATAGATGTGGATGTGAAGCAAGGCATAACTACAGGCCTTATAGGCGCATTCACAACATTTTCAACATTTTGCAAAGAGACTGTCCTTTTGCTGCAGCAGGATAAATTGTTTGTTGCGGGAATATATATTGCTGCTTCCCTGGCGCTCGGAATATTGGCTGCTTTCGCAGGCTGTTCACTGGGGAATAAAATAAATCACTCCTTCAGGAAAAGGATTATTGTGACGGACGAAAAGGGAGGGGACACGCAGTAATGGATATAATACTGGTTGGTATTGGAGGTGCATTCGGCGGAACCCTGCGGTTTTTTCTTGGAAAGTGTATTTCGGAAAGATCGCATAAAGTATTCCCGGTCGCTACTTTCCTCATTAATATTTCCGGCGCATTTCTTCTTGGTTTATTATATTCCGCTCAAGTCGACAATCATATGTATATGCTTTTGGGCGATGGCTTCCTTGGAGCTTATACTACTTTTTCAACATTTATGTACGAAGGTTTCACATTATTCCGGGACAATGCACGGGCAGACGCGATAATTTATGTTTTGAGCACTCTTCTGATAGGTATTGCCGGATTTTTTGCCGGATACATATTAGGGAAATATTGAATGAATGTGTAATTTGTATACGGAATTTATTGTTTTGTGCTAAAATAATAATAGAAACAAAAAGATAATCCTGTTATTTATAATATTGACAGGATTTACATGATTAATTATGTAGAGGAGAATGTTTATGATTTCTAAAAAAATAATTCGCAGTATTTCAGAGTTACAGGCTATTCAGAACTTGGCAGTCAGCTGTAATGAGGATGTTGGTATCCACTCTTTGGACAGCCTGACAATTGTTGACGCAAAGTCATTTATCGGGTTGTTCGCTTTGGATTTTTCTAAGCCGGTTCTGATCGTTTCCGAGTCACAGGCTTTTCACAAGTCAATCCGTGATATCGGCGAAGATGTTGAATAAGCTGGGATAACCGATACTGCCTGAAGAAGTGACCCAAATATATGTTTTGATTCGTACAGTACGGACATTTGTCCGTACTGTATTTTTTTGCAGTCTTCAATCTTATCAGATAAGGTCTTCAGATATCCTTATGCATATCATATAAGCCGCGAGTATTGTATTGTACAGCGGATTCACCATTTTATCGGGAATTCCCAAATTATCTAAAATATCCCGTATGAATTTTCGTACTAAATCTACAATAAATTCACTCATAATTGACCTCCGGAAAGGTACAGCATTAAGAATTATAACAATCATATCAAAGTTATCACGAATTGGTAGTTGATTATACATCAAATAAACCTTATCATTAGGATAAGTTAGTAACGTTAAATAGTCGGTGTGCAAAAATTTGTAATGAAAAGCTTGTAATTGGTTGAATCAACAAATCTTTACGCAAAGAAGTAAGAGGACATGTATGAAAAATCTTGTAAAAGTTCTGTCTGTAGCCGTAATTATTGGGTTGCTCTTTACTCTTGGCGGCTGCGGTTCAATCGGCAAAAAAATAACGAACGAAGTCAAGACAAAAATATCGGAACAATTGGATGAGACGACAGATAGGAACAGTGATAATACGGATGCAACAGAAGCAGATGCGACGGCTGCAGAAAACACGGATTCTACAAAAGCAGATTCAACTGCCATTACAACTTCGGATGGAAAAGGGATGGACTGGCCCACAAAGAACATGGGGATATCACCCCGGTTTCCTGTAAGATTACTGCTGTGTTTACAGACGGCTCATCCGGATCCGTAACTTTTGAAGGCATGAAGCCAGCAGAAGCGGATCAGTATCTCGTTGATTTCGAATCTATGGGTTACACAAACGGTATGATTACCAAAGATTCCGACGGAATATTTTTCATAAAGACAAATGAGGCCGGAGATTCCATTTGGTTCAGCTATGCTCCTGATGGAACGGGCCTGATCACATATACACCTGTTGCTGCCGGGTGAGATTTTTTACATATTTATGGTAGAATAAAGAGTGCCGCCAAACGGCACTCTTTTTTTCTGCTGGCATTCTGCTGATATACTATTTTTTTACAAAAATCAATCTGATGCGAGGGCAAATCATGATATCTTTACTCATTCATACGTTTGTAAAGGACAGCGATAATTTAAACGATGCGAGAGTTCGAATCCGGTATGGCAAGTTTGCAAGTATCGTTGGAATGATATGCAATATAATACTTTTTGCCGGTAAGCTGTCTGTGGGTGTTCTCTCCGGAAGTATAGCTATAGTATCCGACTCTTTCAATAATCTGTCAGATGCAGCGACCTGCTTTATTAATCTGTTTGGATTCTTCCTTTCGGGTAAGCCGGCAGACAAGGATCATCCTTTTGGACATGGACGGATAGAATACATTACCGGGTTGATTATGTCCTTTCTTATTGTGCTTATAGGCTTTGAATTTTTACGTACCTCAATTGATCGAATCATTCATCCGACAGTTCTGACATTTTCGCCGGTTATGGCTGGTGTTCTTTTGGGTTCAATACTTGTAAAGGCATGGATGTACTTTTTTTATGTTCGAGTTGGCAAAAGAATAAGTTCACAGACGATAATAGCGGCGTCTGTTGATAGTTATTCGGATATTGCTATAACACTTGTAACACTAATTTCCCTGCTTATATCGGTATACTTCAAAATTACAATTGATGGTTATGTTGGTGTAGGAGTATCGATATTTGTGCTATATGCAGGATACACCGTAGCCAAAGATGCCTTGAGTCCTCTTTTGGGCAATGAACCGGATCCGACTGTCGTCGAGAGTTTAAAGGAACTTCTTACGTCCGATAAAAATGTGTTGGGCGTACATGATGTTATCGTGCACGATTATGGACCCGGGCGTATGATTGCTTCCGCTCATGTTGAGGTCTGTTCAACAAGCAATTTTATGGAAATCCATGATGCGGTTGATCTTTTGGAAAAAAGTATTGGTGAAATAATGCATATTCCGATTACGATTCACATGGATCCGATTGATATGGACGATTCATCGACAACGGAAATACGAAACAGCGTTACACAGATTGTGAATTTGCTTTCAGATAAGCTTTCCATTCACGATTTCCGAATGGTAACCGGTAAAACACACACCAACCTTATATTCGATATTGCCGTTCCTTTTGGATACAACTTGTCGGATGAAGAAATCCGGGACAAAATTCAGGATGAATTGACGAAATTGCATCCTACACTGTTCTATCTGGTTATTCAATTTGATCGGAGTTTTCTTTGAACGATCATAAATTCAGGACTTTATAATAAGGGAGTGCAGGTCGATAGATTTGATGAAATCTGAGTGATATAATAATCAGCGTTTGACTGGCAAGTCATTGGTTTGAAAAGGGAAGTGAATAAGTGGAATATTTTTCAAAAAGTAAAATCATTCGATTTTGCAAGAAAATTTTATCTTGCATTCGACGCGCTGATCATTTTTGTCTCAGGTACAAATTGTATCAGTGGCTGTGTATTTTGCTGTTTTCCGTTATTACGATTCTTCTGCTTAAAAGCTACAACATAACAGAAACGAAGACAAATTATTCAAATGCAGTTGCATCGAATGCAATTCGCCTTAATCAGGGTACTCCTATCGCCTTTACCTTTGAAGCGGACAAGGGGAATCTTGCGTCTTTTCGCCTTTATAAAGACGTGTCGCATACTCGTCTGTCAGCTTCGGATAAGGCAACGGTTACGATTTTATCATCCGAAGGGGATCAGGTCCTGTCGACACAGGTTTACCTTTATCATCCGAGCAGAAATTATATTATGGTGAACTGCGCCAATGTATCATTAACTAAAGGGGAAAAATATACAGTAATTTTCCAGATTTCAGAATTTGCTGACGGATCAACATTTTATCTGGCTTCTCATGAGACGAATACATTCGGTTCGATGACAAGTGATACAATATCAGGCGATTTGCCGATTGGTCTGAGTTTGTTGCCCAATGTAGCATATTCATACAGTGTTATGTCTTATACTCATATGATCCCTCATGTGATTCTGTTTCTATTTGTTCTGACAGGTTTGTTTTTTACTAAATTCATGGATAAGCGCTGGGTTAAGGAAGCATACCGAGGAGGTTTTATATGTACCCTGATATATCTGACTCAGGAGATATTGAATATTTCAAGAGCGGATCCCATGCAGTTGCTGTTCCCATTTACAGCACACCACTATTTTGTATTGTTTGCAGGGCTTCTGATCATAGTTCTTTTCTATTATCTATTCTATGCAATCATCGGAAACGGTACAATTGCAATTATGATAACCGGATTTCTTGGATTGTTGGCCGGTTATACCAATCATATGAAAATTGTTATGCGGGGAGATCCGGCAATGCCCTGGGATCTATTTTCTGCAGGTATGGCAGCTAAAATATCGACAAAGTACAAATTTCAGATTACCCAGCGATTTGTAGTATCGATATTAATGGTTGTATTGATATTGCTGCTTATCCGCCTTACCCACACTCCGTTTATCCGTGGCCTTAAGAATAGAATTATCGCTGTTTTGTGTTCCGCACTTCTATTAACGGGCTTTATATTCGGCGTTATTTTTAACCAAAGCCTGCTGAAAAATATGGATGTCTCCTATGAACTATTTCCGCCTCTTCAAAGCTATAATGAGAATGGAACCATGTTTGCACTGGCTCTGCAGTTAAACCATCTTTCAATTAGCGGCGGAGAAAACAATTCTGTTGCTGCCACGGAAGACGTAATTGCCAAGTATGTTGAACTTGCAAAGAAGGAAGGTCTGGATAATGCAGCAGCGGCCAATGCGTCAATAAAACCTAATGTAATCTGCATTATGAGTGAGTCTTTTTCCGAATTGAATGAAATACGGAATTTGGAGACTACCGAAGAGGTACTGCCTTTCTATGATTCTTTGAAGAACGAATCCATGTATGGAGATCTGGAAGTATCTGTTTTCGGAGGCGGTACATGTAATACTGAGTTTGAGTTTCTGACTGGCTATTCTGTAAAGAGTCTTCTGGCCGGCTCTTCTGTTTATAATTTCTATGTGAATCATCCGCTTGATGCAATGCCGCAGATCTTCAGGGACCAGGGATACAAGTCACTGGCCATACATCCTTTCGATTCGGCCTGGTGGGGAAGGGCAGCCGCGTATCCTCTTTTGGGATTTGATCAATTTATCAGCGATGTGGATTTTGTAAATCCTCATATTGTACGTGAGTATATCAGCGATAAATCTGCCTTCGAACGTGTTATCAGCGAATTTGAAAATAAAGAAGAAGGAAAGCCGCTTTTTACTTTCCTGGTTACTATGCAAAACCATGCGGATTATACGGAATACTGGGACAATCAGGCATACAATATCAAGATTACAAATTTTCCGGAGAACTCGTTTCCCTCTACGGAACACTACTTATCCCTGCTGCGGGAATCCGATGACGCATTGAAGGAACTCGTTACTTATTTCAAGTCGGTTGATGAGCCAACGATTATTGTAATATTCGGTGACCATAAACCATTTCTTGATACAACCCTGTACAGTACGCTTCTTGGTGAGGACATGTCTTTGCTTACAGCAAGAGAGTCTTTGCCGCTTTACACTACGCCCTATATGATATGGGCAAATTATGACATACAAACGGGCGATACCGGAATAACGAGTCCGAATTTTCTCGGGCAGACGGTTCTTGATCTTGCCGGAATAGTATCTCCGGATGAACGTGCATGCCTTAAGATTTTAAAGAGTAAAATTTCCGCAGTTAGTGCCGTTGCTGTTTTTGACAAAAATGAAACAGCGTACACAAGGGATGATACGCTTCCTGCGGATATAGCAAAAATATTGGATGATTATGAGTTTATTCAATATGGTAAGCTCTTTTTGGAGAATGCAGTCCCGGCTGCTTCCGGGAGTTAATCAACCGGTTGATTCATGACTGAACTCTGTGCCTCTGTTCGCATTGCTCTATTTACGTTATAATATATTCCATATGGTTTTCAAGTAGGAGGAATAAGCAATGTCTTTTCAAGCTGATCAACAAAAAGGATCTGAATCTTCGTCTACAGTTTTGAAAATAATCGTGCTTACGCTTTTTGCTGTTGTAACTGCTATTGTAGCCGTTTCTTTTGCTGCAAATCACATGCGCATCGGATTTGAAAAAGAATACAGGATGCAGGTTAATTTGAAAACGGAGCAGCTCGCCGCGGCGAGTTCTCTTCTGATAAATGGTGATGAGATTGCAGCGGATCCGGCAAAGGCTCAGACTAAGTATGCAAGCATACTTCCCGCAATTATGATAGATTCTATGGAAACGAATCAGAGCCGTAAACTTTATGCCTTATACTCGTACAGCGGCGGTGCATTGACCTTGTTATTGAAAAGCAGTGATACAGGTCTTCTGGCTTCTGAGATACCAATATCCGGGTGGATGACTTTAGGGATAACAAATCCGTACATCATTGATAAGAACGGGCAGCACACTGTTCTGACACCAATAAGAGATAGTCAGAACAAGGTTGTAGGCCTGTTTGAACTGTCTTCAACTTATGCTTTTTTGGATGTATACGGGAATGCTGTTGAACGCAGGGTGCTGATGAGCGTTCTTGTGGCAGTTACTGCCGGCATTTCTCTGTTTTCCCTGCAGTATTTGATTCCAGGAATTTTCCGCTTAGCAAGACGCAGAGGGGTAAGATACTGATATGAGGAATTTTTTTCTTTCGAGTTTGACAACTCCGCCCAGGGAAAACAAGTCTCTGGCGGCCCAGCTTGGGTATTGTTTTGTTGTCATACTTATCATTCTTATTGTAATATCAATAACAATTACATCTGCATATACTTCCGTGCTCGAGCAGGATCGATCGGATGCCCTGCAAGTTACTGCGGTTACATCTGCTCTTGCAATTTCTCACACAGCCCTGCAGGAGGGAATGAAGTTCCCGATGCCGGCAAGTACATATATCATCAGCGGACACATTTACGCTTATAAAGTCAATATATATACAAAAGCAGGGAATTCTTTCCTTAGAGTGTACACTTCCACTCCTGCCGATACTGTTTCTTCCAATCAATATACTCTTGACGGCGCTGGGGATGAATACCGCAAGGCTTTCGAAATGCAGGAAGTTGTTGTCACCGCACGGTCTGATAAAACAGGAAGCTATGTGGCAGGCGTTGCACCTGTCATTGGTGTTGAAGGAACAGTATCAGGGCTTGTGGAGGTCCTGATGCCGGAATCTGATTTTCACGCGGCTGAGCATGGGTTGTCTTTATCATGGATATTCACAATGCTTTCCATTGCGGTGGCCTTGTCAATAGTATATTTTGAAATACACAAACTCCTTACAATAATGCTTGGCCAGCCGGATCGCCAGCTGCCGAAGATCATTCGTTATGGCTTGTCCGGATGCCAGTCCATTTCTTTCTTTTCTGCGATGGCATGCTCTATGCCGCCGCTCGTAATCGTATCCCATATATTATCGGCTTCCAAATCATGGGACCTTCCATCGAACATTCCTGCCGGCGCCGTTATTCTTTTAGGAGGCTTCTTGTTTGCAGCAGGATTTTTCGGCTTCAGTACTCTACGTATGCTGTTTGTCAGAAGGTTTACTACAAGAATATCACTGATTATATCGATTTTTGCCGCTTTTTTGCTGCTGCTCGTTTCCTCTGCTTTTTCAAATACCTATTTGTATCTTCTTCTGCTACTGCCAACCGGATTCTGCCTTGGAATGGTGTTTTATTTCCAGAGGGAGTATCGAATATATGCAAGCCGTTTAGGATATGATGAATTCAGCGAACGTGTTATTCATAATACTCAATATGCAGGGTATCTTCTTGGCGCATGTGTCGGCGCGGTTTTGTCCGGAATTATCTTTGAGCGATTCGGACTTCTTGCCGTATCGGTAATTTGCGGAAGTATTCTGCTGATAGTCGGCATTCAGGCCCTTTTATTTGTGCAGCATTGTCCGCCGTCTTCCAGTCCTCCGCTGTATCTTCCGAATTTTCTTTATGCACTGACCAGTAAAAAATCCGGTACTTTTGTTTGGAGCTGCGTAACTACATCCGGAGTACAGCTTGCTTTCTATTTCGTTTTTCTTCCTTTTTTCCTGAATAGCCTGGGGCTTTCCCTTGCCACTATCTCATTTTATTTTATATTGTTTTCATTCGTGGGAAGCATCCTGGTTAAATCATTTCTGAAGCTTTTCCCGAACAGATTGAATATGCAGGGACGTATTTTGATTTCAGCAATTTTACAGGTGGCTGGTCTTCTTATTCTGTCATTCATGCCGACAGCGAAGACTCTTGTAATAACGGTAATATTAATGGGTGTTGCATTAGGACTGCATGAATTTCGTTTTCTGGATTTCTATAAAGATATGATCCGCGAAGACAAACAGGCCCTGGCACGGGAAATATTGGAACGTGGTTTTGCAAGCGGAGTTATTCTTGGTTCTGCCGGTTATGGTGTGCTTTTCCTGTTCGAAAATATTCAGCTGTCTCTTTTGCTTTTCACCTTAGTGATGGCGGTACTTCTGTTTGCCTATCCATTGATTACACTTCTTTACACACCCGTTCGGCCAAATAACCCTGCGGCGCCCCAGGAACCGTCCTACAGTGGGTCGGAAGACCCGTTCGCCCAGTATCAGGAAGTCTCGGATTATGGTAATCCTCCGCAGCAGAATGATATAACAAATCCTTCTGCCGGAAATGATTATCAGGGAGAGTACCCCGGACAAGAGACACCATTTTACAATGAGAATCGAATTTATGGCCAAAACCGATTTAATACCAACAATCCGGACGAGAGGGAGGGGGATAATCGCAGATGAGCATGTGGGAAAAACCTCTTACACGGGAAAACATTGATGAATTCTTTCGCCTTTTTGCGCCGCCTGCCTATAGATCCACTTACAAAATTCTCCGTGATACAACCCGGACGGAAAACGCAATGACGGAAGCTTTCCTTGAAGTCTTTCACCAACGTAATTCTGATGATGCCGGAGATCTTGTGTTTTTGTTCAGCGATATTCTACAGAGGCGTGTTGAGGCTTTAGCGTCCCATTATTCAATCTCTGATACAACGCATATTGCGAACCGCACTTTGGATGAATTTACGGAGAACTCAATTCTCTCAGAGATTCATCATCGTCTTGATTCGACACCGTATAGAATTCTGGAAATGTTCACATCCTCGGCAAGCAAGTCAAACATGAGGGCTGATCCTATTCTTGGACAGATCCAAAAATCCGGCATCTCATTGTTTCTGATTCTTCAGCTTGCCATTGTGGCTGTTATCATTTTTGCTATTACTTTCACCAGTGCCAGGACTGTTTTTGGAATTGACGACATCGTCCCTCAATCCCCCGGTAAGGTAGAATTCTCTATTGAAGATGTTCTTGTGCCGGCACTCGGTTTTTTACCGCTTTCGATTACAGGACAGACTCAGCCTGCGTCTCCCGTATCGACGGATTCCGGGACATCTTCGTCAGATGCTTCTTCCGGGCAAACCGCGTCAGGGTCAGAAACGACGCCTGCAGGCTCATCAGCAGATTCTACTGTCGCATCAGCGACGCGCGGGTAAAAACAAGCGAAGGGACTTAATCAGTAAAATATTATTTGCAGGAAATCAGAAGACTTTTTCAGTGGAAACGACGTTAAGCATAACTTCAAAAACGGCTCCGGAGTTATTGTCTTTGCGGTTAGCTGCAGTAACCGTTCCTTTGTGTTCCCAAATAATGGCTTTAACAAGTGCCAGACCGATCCCGTGCCTGCCGTCTTCCCCGTGGCTGAACCGGTCAAAAATAATCGGCAGCAAATCATCCGATATGCCTTTTCCGTCATCTGATATGGAAACAATTGCCTGATTAGGTGACTTCAGCGTAACGGTAAGATCAACACATGTTTTGGCATATCTCAGACCGTTTGAAACAATGTTTTCGAATGCGCGGAAGAGATCATTTTCATTCCCGAAAACATGAACATCATCTGTCGGGAAATGCAAAGAAATGTTTTTCTGTGAAAGAAGCGCAGAACCGCGCATTTTTTCGACAACGGATTCCAGTAACTCCCGCAAGTCAAAAACATTCTTCTGAATTGCCACCCTTCCTGCAGATGCAGTATCCATCCGGGATATTGACAGGAGGTTCTCTACCATGCCGGTAAGCCGCTGTGATTCCGATATGATGACATCAGCAGCGCTATCCTGGTCTTCGAAGACTTTATAACGTATTCCTTCCGCATAACCCTGAATCGACATGAGCGGCGTCCTGAGCTCGTGGGATGCATTCTGGAAAAATGTCTTCTGCTCCTTGTCAGTCGCGTCGAGTTTGTCGGCCATAACATTCATATCGGCAGCAAGAATATCCAGTTCCTTGTCAAAAAAACTGAATTCCTGACGTTTGAAAATGCCGGAACCGATTTTGCTCGCAAAATCAGTGAGTTTGCGAATGGATCGGATAATGCTGTTAGAAACTGCAAGGGATACCAGAAGGGAAAGTCCAAGAGCCGCTAACAGAATGAAAATAAGAATTTCGTAAAGGCTCTCGGCAAATTGAAGGTAGGGTGATGAATCCAGGTATAAAAATAGATATTGAGGTGTGTAGAGTCCTCTGCTGAAATAACTTTCGTCAAACAAAAATGTGGAGACGTAATAGGAGGATTTGTCAATTTTAACGACACCGGCGTTGGTACCAAGGTTCTTGTTATCCGTTTTCAATTGTGACGCCACGCTCTTGGTAACGGCGAGTTCATTGGCGGTGCCTGAAAAAGAGGGCAGGTCTATGCTGTAATCCGAGTTGATCAAAGCAACTTTTACGTCAGAACTTCCGGACAGGGATTCAATGATTCGTTCTTTTATCATGTCCGAGTTGTCTGTCTGTCCAGGGAGTGCAGGACGATCATCGACTTTCTGTGCAGCCAAAATTCGAGCTTTGTCTTCTGTGATTTTAAGCTTGCCATTCGAATCATTTTGAATATAGTTTGCAACAACAATAGTGAATGAAAAAATAATTACAGCAAAAGAAATTAGAAACACTATCAGAAAAGACAAGAATATATGCAGCCGTAAGCTAATCTTTTTTTTGATCATATTAAGACTCCAAAGAAGAGGGAATATTATCCGCATCCGGTTGATTTTCTTCCTCGGAGAGCGACTTTAAGCGGAAGCCATACCCCCAGACTGTTTTTATAACGACATGTGACTTTGCCAGTTTTTTACGAAGACGCTTCACCGTGTCGTCAGCAACACGTGTCTCAACTTCTGTCTCATATCCCCAGATTCGATCAAGAAGCTCTGCACGTGATACAGCACGATCCTGATTAATTATCAGATATGTGAGAAGCGAAAACTCATTTGGCGTCAATTGAAGATCATCTTCGCCGCAGGTTGCCGATTTTGTTCTTGTCATAATGGCAATATCTTCAAACCGGAGACTTTCATCAGAATGCTCGGACTTTTTGCTGTCCGCTTCCGCTCTTCGGAAAATAGCTTTGACTTTCATAACAAGCTTTATCGGACTGAATGGTTTTGTGAAATAATCATCGCTCCCTAAAGACAGGCCGGCGATATAATCAGAATCACTGTCTCTTGCCGTCAGCATGATAATGGGAACATCACTGATTTTTCGCAAATCGCTGCAGATAAAGAATCCATCACGTCCGGGCATCATTACATCAAGAATGACAAGATCAGACGGGTTGGTAGAAAAATAACGAAGGAGTGACTCCCCGTCAGGAAAAGTAGTTACATCGTATCCTTCACGCTCTAAAAATGTCTGCACCAGATTGCGGATATTGGATTCATCATCAGCAACATATATTGATTTATTCATGGAATTCCTCCGTTAGCTCATTTGCCATATGTATTTATCTCTTTACTATATGCTAAAATATCCAGCACTTGTTTTTGTGTGAAAAATGTGGGAAACCGGTATTTATTTTGCATTACGGGGCGATCTACAGAATAATAGTGTAAATTGTATCAAACAAAATTACAAAAATTCAAATTGCATTATTATTATACGTCATTTCTCTAAAATACGGTAAAAATCTGCTGTCATACAAGTAGGGTAATATATCCCGAAAATTTGCAGTCTGTTATTTTTTTGCTTACTGGAGTATGATATAGCTTGCTGAAAAGAAAGCAATTGTAATATCAGAATACATTACAACGAGTTGGAGGACTCCAATTATGCACGAAATTCTTGTAACCGGCGGAGCTGGCTATATAGGCAGTCATACATGTATTTCATTAATTAAAGCAGGATATTCCGTAATTATTGCAGACGATTTATCAAACAGCAGGTTTGAAGTTATATCCAGAGTCCAGGAAATATCCGGACAAAAAGTTATTTTCTATCCATATGATGTTTCAGATGAGCTTGAGCTTGAAAAAATTTTTCAAAGGCATTCGATCGAGTGCGTCATTCATTTTGCAGGAAAGAAAGCGGTAGGCGAGTCTGTTCGCATTCCACTGGACTATTACCGCACTAATTTGAATACTACAATTTCCCTGTGCCGGGTTATGCAAAGGCATAATGTTAAAAATATAGTATTCAGTTCGTCAGCTACTGTATATGGAATTTCAGATAAAGTTCCATTCACAGAAGATTCTCCCCTTGGGGTATGCACCAATCCATATGGTTGGACCAAGTGGATGAATGAGCAGATTCTTCGTGACCTGTGGGCATCAGATCCAGCGTGGTCCATACAGCTTCTCCGCTACTTTAATCCGGTCGGGGCCCATACGTCCGGGCGGATCGGAGAAGACCCCAGAGGCCTCCCGAACAATCTTATGCCGTATATTACGCAGGTTGCGGTTGGCAAACTTGACAAACTCAGTATTCATGGCGATGATTATCCGACTCCTGACGGTACCGGAGTAAGGGATTACATTCATGTGATGGATCTTGCAGACGGACATGTTGCTTCGGTTAAAAAGTGCATTTCTGATACCGGTGTTCAGGTATATAACCTTGGAACCGGAAAAGGGTACTCCGTTCTTGAGGTACTGCATGCATTTGAAAAGACTGTCGGCCATTCTTTACCTTATGAGATTGGACCAAGACGCGATGGTGACATTGCTGTCTGTTATGCGGGGACAAAGAAGGCTGAAAATGAACTGGGCTGGAAAGCAACTCGTGATTTGAAGGAAATGTGTATAGATGCCTGGAGATGGCAAAGTGAGAATCCAAACGGATATGAGTAGAAGTATCCAGCTAAATGCAGGAAGGAGGTTTGTTCATTCATTGAGTTATCAATGATGAACAGAACCGTTATGAAGCAGCACAAACCAGATGTCAGACAACCAAATTTAAATACATTGGGACCGGCTCCGCAAAGAGCAGCCGTAAATAATCAGGGGATGCCGCAAAGAGCAGTTCCGAATAGTCAGGGAATGCCTCAGAGAAATAGACCGCAGAACTCTTCGTCCCGAGGTAACCCGGTAGTACGTTCACGACCGCAGAACTCTTCAGGTAATCCTAATACGACCATGCGTCCGGACCCGAATTCCAGAAATGGGAAGCGCTCCAAAAAAATTACCGGTAAACGAATTGTTATGCGCATTCTAATTGGACTGCTGGTATTTGTCATTCTGGCAGGTATAGGCGTATTTATATATAAAGATCATTTGGAGAATCAAATCAACATAATCCCCCGGAATATGAACCCATCAATGGTAAATGAAGAGGGTTCCATTGTTTCCCTGTCCGATGTGGCCACAGAAACGACTACGATGTCGATGCCGGCCGTAAAAGGAGTTCACAATATTCTTCTGATCGGAATTGACAGCCGCTCCTCTACCTATACCAAAGATGGAACCGGCAATCTGGCGGACATAATCATGATTCTTACCGTAAATGAAAAAGATAATACGATAAAGTTGACTTCTGTCCAGCGGGATTCATATGTGTATATTCCAGGATATAAGGATCCGCAGAAGATCAACGCTGCCATGACTTATGGAGGACCTCCGCTGCTGATGCATGTTCTTGAAAACCACCTTCGCGTTAATTTGGAGCAGTACGTTTTTGTGGACATGAATCACATGGAGAAAGTGGTTAATGCCGTTGGCGGTGTCACTGTAAATGTTTCGGAAGCAGAAAGAACGAACCCTCTGGGCGGACTCAATGAGCTTGTAAAAGAACAAAATACTGTTTTTGGATCACCTGAAGGTTCGCATATGTTAACTACGACGGGAGATGTGACTCTTGACGGCAGACAGGCTGTTGCGTATGCACGTATTCGTCATGTTGGAAACGGAGACTATGATCGGTCCAAACGACAGGTAGAAGTGCTGCAAAGTCTTATGCACCGGTTTATGGGCCTGGATGTTCTCAGCAAAGCAAATGCGCTTGATAAAATACTTTCATTGGTGTCGACGAATATAACGAAAAGTGAACTGGAAGGATATGTACTTACGTACCTGCCCAAAATCAAATCAGCAGAGTTTCAGTATTTACAGATTCCTGTCGCCGGTTATTCCAATGAAGGTACATATTCGGATTTCCGTTCTGGAGAGTGGAGCATAAGGCCCAATTGGAATGGCTTAGTACCATTGCTTCAGGAATACATGTATGGTACGACTTTCCCGTTTGATCCTGTTCCCGTTATTCCGAAAGCACCTACTGATATCCCTTCACCGACAGCGTCCAAAGATGATACGCAGACCGGCGGGAATTAACATCAGCAGCTGAATTTATTTCTATTTATATTATGTTTTGGCTTTCATACTGCTGCATGCCTTGACATGTGCAAAAAAAAGCCCTATATTAGTGATTGCCTTTAGCACTCGAAGCGACAGAGTGCTAAAGAACAAATGAATAGATATGATAAAGGGAGGTTCTATATGATGATCAAACCACTTAGCGACAGAGTTGTAATCAAAATGCTGGAAGCCGTTGAGACAACAAAAAGCGGCATTGTTCTTCCTGGTACTGCAAAAGAAAAGCCACAGGTTGCAGAAATTGTTGCAGTAGGTCCGGGCGGTCTTGTTGACGGAAAAGAAGTAACAATGCAGGTTTCTGTCGGCGACAAAGTCCTAATCAGCAAATATGCCGGAACAGAAGTAAAGATCGACAATGTCGAATACACAATTCTTCGCCAGAGTGACATTTTGGCAATCGTTGATTAATTTGTACTGTATTCAAAATTGACTAAAAAAGATTTTATGGAGGTAAATTCAAATGGCAAAGGAATTAAAGCATTCCGAAGACGCTCGCCGTGCCCTTGAAATCGGCGTAAATAAAGTTGCGGATACAGTTAAGATTACACTTGGACCTAAAGGCAGAAATGTAGTTCTTGACAAAAAATACGGTGCTCCCATTATAACCAATGACGGAGTAACTATTGCAAAAGAAATTGAGCTTGAAGACCGTTTTGAAAACGCCGGTGCCCAGCTTGTAAGAGAAGTTGCATCAAAGACCAATGATGTTGCCGGAGACGGAACAACAACAGCAACGCTTCTGGCTCAGGCTATTATCCGTGAAGGAATGAAGAATCTTGCAGCCGGTGCTAACCCGATGATTCTTCGTAAAGGCATTAATTTAGCCGTTGATGCCGCTCTTGAAGGAATTGCCCGCGAAGCAAAGCCCGTAAACGGTTCAAAAGATATTGCCCGCGTTGCTGCTATTTCCGCTGGTGATGATTATGTCGGACAGCTCATTTCCAAAGCCATGGAGATGGTAACAGCTGATGGTGTTATTACTGTTGAAGAATCAAAGACTATGGGTACCGAGCTTGAAGTTGTTGAAGGCATGCAGTTCGACCGCGGTTATATTTCTTCTTACATGTGCACGGATATGGACAAGATGGAAGCAATTCTGGATGATCCCTACATTCTGATCACGGATAAGAAGATCAATAATATTCAGGATATTCTTCCCCTTCTGGAAAAAGTAGTTCAGCAGGGCAAAAAGCTTCTGATTATTGCAGAAGATATCGAAGGAGAAGCACTCGCTACTCTTATCGTAAATAAACTGCGCGGTACTTTTACCTGCGTCGGTGTTAAGGCCCCAGGATTTGGCGACCGCAGAAAATCCATGCTGCAGGATATTGCCGTTCTTACCGGCGGTCAGGTTATCACGGAAGATCTTGGCCTTGAATTGAAGGAAGCAACCCTTGAGCAGCTCGGACGTGCACATCAGGTTAAAGTACAGAAAGAAGTTACTATTATTGTTGATGGTGCCGGCGATGAGAAGGAGATTAAGTCCAGAGTATCGCAGATCCGTACGCAGATCGAAGAAACCACTTCAGAATTTGACAAAGAGAAGCTTCAGGAGCGTCTTGCAAAGCTATCCGGCGGAGTTGCAGTCATCAAGGTTGGTGCTGCTACCGAGACAGAAATGAAAGAGAAGAAGCTTCGTATTGAGGATGCCCTGGCTGCCACACGTGCTGCAGTCGAAGAAGGTATTGTCCCGGGCGGCGGAACCGCATATATCAATGCCCTTGCCGATGTTATTGCTCTGATTCCTAATTATTCAGGAGATATTCTTACCGGTATAAGGATTGTTGCCAAGGCACTTGAAGAGCCGGTACGCCAGATCGCAACGAATGCAGGTCTTGACGGCAGTGTTATCTGTGAAAACGTCAAAAAAGGACCTATCGGTTATGGATTTGACGTATTGAGTGAGACCTATGTGGATATGGTTGAAGCCGGAATCGTTGATCCTGCAAAAGTAACCCGTTCCGCTCTTCAGAATGCCGCATCCATTTCAGCTATCCTGCTCACAACGGAAGCAGTTGTCTGCGATATTCCTCAGCCTGAACCTCCGATGCAGAATCAGGGCGGCGGCATGTATTAATTCAAAACTTGATTTTTTAAAGGGGCTCTGTTTAATCAACAGAGCCCCTTTTTTATTGTAAAACAAGAGTAAATATTTGCAGTTTTTTATAAAATGTCTTTCCTATTCAATCAAAAATAAGATATGATTAGAAAAACACAAGCGAAACAACGGGAGATTAATATAATATGCAGCAGGATTTATTTATTGAGAAAATTGTAAAGCGTAAGCGCCGCGGGATTGAAGTAGTATTTACTATTATGTTAATTCTTTCAGCAATTTTATTAATTTTGATTTCATTCTTTATCCCCATTCTCATGCAGCAGAACTTCTTTTATATTTCGACGTTTGTATCCTTTGGTATAGGATATCTTGCATATCGCTTCATTACCGGGCTGAACTGTGAATACGAGTATAGTATTACCAATGACGAACTTAATATTGACAAAATTATTGCCCAGCGAAAGCGGACAAACATCTTCAAAGGCAGCTGCAAAGATTTTTCTGTAATTGCTCCGGCGGCGGACTTGAAAGGTGATACCTTCAATCAGAAAAACCTGATTCATCTTGACCTTCGTTCCGGGGAGAGTAACAAATCGGACTGGTACTTTATTACGAAAAGCAATCCTCCGACATTGGTTCTTTTTGAGCCTGACGAGAGGTTTATTACTACGATCAAGAAGTTCAACCCGAGGGCCTTCTATCACATTTAAATTGTTCAGCGATGTATTTTCATTTCATCATGTGCCGTCACAAGTAATCCAGTCTGTATAAATAAGAGTGGGGGGTCGCACAATGGAAAATAAGAACGGGAAAACATCAGGCAATTACCGGAATTTGACTCAAAGCCAATCTAGTCTGAACACTTCAGATCCGGTCAAAAAAAAGAAATTCACCAAACAGGAAATGAGCTGGCTTTTTTATGACTGGGCCAATTCCGTTTATGCCACCAATATTATGGCTGCCATTTTTCCGATATATTTTTCGAATGTATGTGCTGCTCAGGGCGTTCCCGGAGACCAGATGTGGGGGTATGGAACATCGGCCGCCACACTGATTGTTGCGCTTCTTGCACCCTTTCTGGGTGCTGTAGGCGATTACAAAGGAATGAAGAAGAAGCTGCTTACCGTGTTTATGTTTATCGGCGTCATTTTTACACTCATGATGGCGGCAACGGACAACTGGAAACTCATGCTTGTCGGATATGTTATTTCCTATATCGGGTTTACAGGAGGTAATCTTTTCTATGATTCATTCCTCACGGATGTTACAACCGAAGATAGAATGGACAAGGTTTCTTCCTATGGATATGCAATGGGATATTTAGGGGGAAGCACGATTCCTTTCCTTATTTCCATTGGCATTATTATTTCCCCTTTTGGTACGGCAAATGCCGCTTTGGCAGTTAAAATTGCTGTTGTTATCACATCTTTGTGGTGGGGCTTGTTCAGTATCCCTATACTGAAAAATGTTCATCAAAAGCACTACGTTGAGGTTCCGCCAAAGCGGCTTATTGTAAATACCTTGAAAAATGTAAAGAATACTGCAGTCGAGATCTTCGCCAATAAGGCAATCTTTGTATTTGTTCTTGCTTATTTCTTCTATATAGACGGTGTAAATACAGTCATCCATATGGCTACGGCTTATGGATCCACTCTTGGACTGGACAGGACCGGGATGATCCTTGCGCTTCTTGTTACACAGATAGTAGCCGTTCCATGTTCTATTCTGTTTGGCAAACTATCCCAGAAGTTCGGTTCCCTTCGAATGATTCTTTTTGCTGTATGCATGTATGCTTTCATTTGTCTGGTCGGATTCTATATGGGATACACAATAGAACGAGCAATTGACATGGACCCAGCAAAGGGAGACGTTTATATTGCAGCAAAATCAACTTCACAGACACTGTTCTGGATCATGGCCGTTCTGGTCGGAACCGTTCAGGGAGGCATTCAGGCAATATCGCGTTCATACTATGGTAAACTGATTCCGCCGGAGAGATCAAATGAATTTTTTGGATTCTTCGATATTTTCGGCAAATTCGCAGCCGTTGTCGGTACATTTTTGTATAGTTTGATAGCGGGACTCACGGGAAGCTCGGCACAGGGGATCTTAAGTGTTTCGGCGCTGTTCATAATCGCTTTTGTTATTCTTGTTGTCGGGCGCAAGAGTTTGCGCGGAGCAGAGAAGATGACAGGCGGCAGCACAGGTAAAACCTGATAAGGTCAATCAGTAATGGGAAAGGACAATCAATATTGTGACAACAGACAACTATACCGGCGGCTCACAGGCCGGGCACACGGATCAGGAATCTCCTCATCTGAGTGTTCACAGCAAATATACGTATGACATCCACGGTACAGATACGGATTACAAAGACCAGGTCCAGATGCATTTGATATTTTCCCTGATGCAGGAAGCTGCTTCGCTTAATGCAGATGTGTATGGGTGGGGATCTGAAGTGCTGGATCAACTTGACACATGCTGGCTTCTTCTTCGGGTATCCGTTCGAATGACAAGACGCCCATCCTGGCAGGAAAAAATTACTATTGAGACATGGTCGCGAGGGGCCGACAGGATCTATTTTCTGAGAGACTTTTTCTTCTTTGACGGATCAGGGGCCAAAATCGGCACGGGATCCTCCGTCTGGATTCTTGCCAACAAGACGACTCACCGGCCTGTCAGACCGGCAGCTGTCATGGATCTGGCTAAGATTGCATCAGATCCATTGAGGGCCATGTCATCTGATCCGCCCAAAATAAATCCCAAATCTGATAATGCGTGGATGGCGGCAAATCTATCCCGAGAGAATACGATCATTAAGTTTGCAGATTTCAGTGAAATTGACAGGAACCTTCATGTTAATAACACCAGATATATCGCCTGGTGTATGGATGCTGCGCACAGCCGTTCCCTTGATCAGGGAGACATTTTGGGAATTGATATTAACTACAACTCCGAGATTCATTTTGGAGAAAAAGTCGTACTATTTTACGAAGATGAGGGGAATCTGAAACTGCATGTTGACGGATATGTCACATGCGGCGACCGGCTTGCATTTTCTGCGGTTTTATACAAAGACGAAACGATTTGCTGAAACAAGGATATAGATAGAGTATTTTTGCGGCAAATCTTCGGTATTTAGTCAATTGTGCCAAAAGATGAGTTGTTTTCAGTGTTTTTCTCATAGCATTTGCTTTCTTGTTAGTTGAATTTGGGTTATAATTTTTTTCGTTCACACTTGATTGCGGGGTTACTAAGGAGGGTCAGTCATGATTGAGATTTCTAATCTTGTGAAATATTATGGTGACAAAAAAGCAGTTGACCATATTTCTTTCACTGTAGAAAAAGGGGAAATTCTTGGGTTTCTCGGACCAAACGGTGCCGGGAAAACGACAACGATGAATATTCTTACCGGATATTTGTCAGCAACATCCGGCAAAGTTACTATCAACGGGCACGATATCCTTGAAGAGCCGGCCCTGGCCAAAAAAGCAATCGGATATCTTCCGGAGCAGCCGCCTCTTTATCTGGATATGACCGTTCTGGAATATCTGAAATTCATCAGCGAACTAAAGGGTGTACCGAAGGCCGACCGTATTCGTCAGTTGGCCGAGATCATGCGTCTGGTTCGAATTGCCGATGTATCGGATCGCGTTATTCACAACCTTTCCAAAGGATATAAGCAGCGCGTAGGCATAGCACAGGCAATGGTCGGGAATCCCGAAGTGCTTGTTCTTGATGAGCCTACGGTAGGTCTGGACCCAAAGCAGATTATTGATATCCGTAATCTTATTAAGACACTTAGTAAGAACCACACGGTAATTCTCAGTTCGCATATCCTGCCGGAAGTCCAAGCTGTGTGTGACCGGGTTGTTATTATCAATAATGGTAAAATTGCAGCAATTGATACTCCGGACGCTTTGTCCCACAAGCTTGCCGGAACTTCCAAGCTTTCTCTGACCTTCGAGGGTCCTTATAAAGATGCGGCAAGCAAGATCCGCACTTTGCCAGGCGTAACGGGTGTAATGTCGATCAGGGAAAAAGATAATATACAAAGTATCGAAATTACCATTGATCCCAAAATAGATGTCAGGAAATCAATCTCTTTCACAATGTCTTCGCATTCCTGGCCGATACTTGAATTCAAATCTCTCGATCCGACTCTTGAAGAAATATTCTTAAGCGTAACATCTTCAGATGAGAAGAAGAGGAGGTAATCAGAATGTTAGCAATATATAAACGTGAACTTGCGTCCTATTTCCGGTCTCCAATTGGTTGGGTTGCGATGGCGCTCTATGCGGTGCTTGGCGGTTTCTATTTTAGCTTTACAATGTCCGCCTCAAGCTCTGTCAATATAAGCGACGAGTTGGGTCTGATTCAGTTATTCTTTTTGATTGTAATTCCACTTATTACTATGCGTCTCTTTTCAGAAGAAAAGAAAAACGGAACCGAAGTTCTTCTTTATACTTCAACTGTACCGCTTTACAAAGCGGTACTCGGGAAATATTTAGCAGCATTGTCCCTCTTAATCTTAATGCTCTCAAGTACATTCCTTCATGTCATTCTGGTTTTATCCATGGGCGGATTAATCAATGCCTCTACTCTCGGATCATATATTTCTTTTATTCTAATCGGGGCATTGTATATTTCCATTGGCGTCATGGCATCTGCTGTTACCGAAAACCAAATTATTGCAGCAGTATTCAGCTCAGCTATGATAATATTTACCATGCTTTTGCAGGTGATTGCATCTTCCCTTCAGGGAATTTTTGTAAGCATAATAAGCGTGTTCAATCCTCTGAGCCTGTCATCAGAATCAATTTACAAAGCAGGGGAGAACCTTGCCGGTGCGATTAATTGGATGGATCCTGCTTCGCGGACTAATTCTTTTAATCAGGGAATTTTGTCGCTTAGCCCGCTTTTGTTCTGCATAAGTCTGACTGCACTTTTCCTGTTTCTTACGTATAGAATTCTAGAGAAAAGACGCTGGAGTCAGGGCTGATTTCATCTTGTATGCATATAGGGAGGTTATTTCATGAGCCATATTAATGAAAACTTGGACGAATTGTCTCAAGGCGGTAAAAGTAAAGAAAAAAAGAAAATGAGTGTTGATAAACGCGCCAAATCCCTGCGATTCTTTTCCATCGGTTCTGTGATTTTTATCATTGCCATTCTATTAGTTGTAAATTTGCTTTTTGATTCCATTTTCAGTGGAAAACTGAGCTGGGATTTGTCGAGTATGCAAGTCAATTCAATCAGTGATGTCTCCAAAGGAATCGTATCGAAGATGAATAAGGATGTCGAAATTGTAGGTCTTTTTGAACTGACAAAAGACGCAGAGAAGAACTATGCGGATTTTGTACCTGTTCTTAATGACTATGCCGCCGAGTCGAATGGTCATATTACTGTCCGGTATGTCGATCCGGTTAAGTATCCTTCGATTATTACGGAACTTGATCCCAAAAACACAATTTCGCCCGCAGCAGGCTCATTCGTGGTCAAATGCGGCGATAAAATTAAGTTGATCAATCCATCTGACTGCTTCACGTATGATGAGCAGACTTATTATCAGACCGGCTCCTATGTTGCTACTTCCAATAATATCGAATACAATTTTACCGGCGCTATTTCTACTGTTACTTCAGATGTAGTTACGAAAGCATACTTTACCACCAATCATAAGGAGTCAACCCATGTTCAGCTCAACACACTTCTATCCAATAACGGAATTGAAGTTACAGATGTTTCCACAGTCGAAATTACAGCAATTCCGGACGATTGTTCACTTCTGATTATTGACGATCCTCTGGTAGATATTTCAACTCCTGACATTTCACTTCTTACCGACTATTTGGGTAACGGCGGGAAACTGATCGTAATATCCGGATATGAAAGTGCGAATCTGACTTTCCCGAATTTGAATGAAGTCCTTCATACAATGAACCTCAATATTTCAAATTCCCGTATCATTGAAAATGATATGACATACCGAATTCAGGCGACCAGCGGTTACATGGGTTATGCGGATGTTCCAGCCGGAACATTTGCACCTGCTGCATACAGCAAGGCACTTTTACTCGCTGATATGCGTGCTATCTCAGTATTTGATAATCCAAAGTCTTATATTGCGACGGAGCCCGTCATTACATCGTCAGCTTCGGCATTACTTGAAGCAAACGGAGATTCGACACAGACAGGAGCCGCCGGTGTACAGAATATTGCAATGTATTCTGCAAATTCAGGCGGAAAAGCAAAGAGCGAAGCAGTTGTCATCGGAACAACGTATCTTACGAGCGATGAATACATCAGCCAATACTCTTTGAATGACCAGAATGTAGCCTTCTTCAGCTCAATAGCGCTCAAGCTTACCGGAACGGCAAATACCGTACAGGTTGAAGTTAAGCAGATACCCAATTACACATTTACCTCTGCTCCCACAGCAAATACGCAGGGCATCTGGTCAATAGCACTTATTGTGCTTCTTCCGATGACATTCATTGTTATTGGAGTTGTCATTTACAAAAAACGTAAAAACATGTAAGCACTGAAGGGAATGAGCATGAAGACTTGGAAAAATTTAATCATACCTGCTGTGATTCTGGTGCTGCTGATTACAGGACTCCTTGTGTATAATTTTACACTTAAGGACAAGCTGAACCCTCCGACGGAGACTACTGCCGACACAGCGGCAGCGAATGGTTATGTCGTGAATTATCAGCCTGCTGATATTACAGAAATTCATGTTCTTAAATCGGACGGAACCGGGTATACAGTGTCTTCTGCCGGAGTTGGTGCGGACGGCGCTCCGGCCTGGGACTATGCAAGTGATGGGGAGGATATGTCGGGTTATAAGTTTTCCCAGGCTAATCTATCATCATTTGTAAGTATAATATCTTCATGTGATACGGTGAAAACCATTGCTGATTCGAAAGACTCCCTGTCCGAGTACGGACTTGTAAATCCGGCTTATACTGTCAAATACACACTTATTTCCGGTGAGGTACATACCCTTCTTTTTGGAAACAAATCCTATGACGGTAAAGACGTGTACTGTACACTTGATGATACCGGTATTGTTAACACAACTTATTTGATCAAGGAAGCCACCTGCGATGCATCCCTGATTGATTTTCTGGATTTGGCAATTACTTCTGTTAAGGCAAAGGATATTGCCTCCGTTTCCTTTATACGTACGGAAGACAATCTTGATCTAGTCGTTGCCGGACAGCTTGTGCCAACTGCTGACGGAACCTCATCAGAATTCGGATGGGAAGTAACAAGTCCTTTTGCTATCGAGGCAAGCGCTGCATTCGGTACGCTGATGGATTCCGTACTTGCTTTGAAAGTAACATCCTATGTAGATTTGAATCCCAACAATTATGCAAAATACGGACTCGACAAACCTGCATATACTTTTGATATTACACTTACCAGCGGAAATCACCTGCAGATTATGCTTTCAAAAGATATGGGCGGAATCTACTATGGTGCATCTACAGAGTCGCCGGCTGTTTTTTCTCTTGGAACTGCCGCGCTGACCGGACTGCAGACGCCGCTTGTTGAACTGATAAATCCATATCTTTCCTATGAATTCATTGCTAATGTTAAAAATATTGAAGCAAGTTTCCCTGACGGGAGTTTCTCAATGGATATGGATGTTGCAAAAGGCGGTTTGATTACTGACAAGGAGTCAGTCGTTAAAGTGAATGGACTGAGTGCAAAGGTAACAGACAATGCAAAGAGGTCATACTCCGCTAATCTGTTTGAATCAATCGTCTGTATCAATATAGGAGGCTTTGATTTTGCCGCCAAGCCGGTAAATACCAAGGATATTACGATAACGATTACGCTCAAAGACAGCACGCAGAAAATAATAAACCTTGCGGTTAAGGACGAAAATACGTATTATGCATTTATAGATGGTGCGTATGTTGGATTTCTTGTCTCAAAAGATGAGATATACAGAGACAATGGCGCCAATTTGTATGATTACGGAGCATGGGCTGCATACGACCGCATCATGGAAGCCATTAACGGTGATAACGGCAGTGGCGTATATGTGATATCGGACTCGTAAGAAAGGGTATATAATGCCTTCAATTGACACGGACAGTAAGCGAAGAAAGAGATCTGCCAAACGGCGGTCTCTTTTGCCGCTTCTTGTATTTTTTATTCTTGTATTAATGGCTGCATCCTGCGTATTGGTCTATTTAGTGCGGAACCATCTCGATGCCGCCGTTGGTGTGGACACGACTACCAGACTTTCGGCACAAAGTGGTTTTGCATGTGAGTATTCTGAAGCACAAAAACTTTACCCCTTTTCAGATGGTATTTTGAAAGTCACGGCAACACGTGTTTCCTATCTGTCCATGACAGGAACGGAAGTATACGGAGTTGATATGAAAATGGATAAGCCGTTTTGTGTTATTCGAGGAGACTATGCACTTGTTGCCGATTCAGGCGGCTATTTCTGCATGCTGCTGAATGATAAAGGCGAAGTATATCAAAAACAGATGACCGGAGCAATAAGTTTCGGGGCACTTTCCTCAGGGGGGCTGGCCGGACTTATTATGGAGCAGCAGGACACGAAGGGTGCCGTATATCTTTTGGATGCACAGGGCAATTTTCTGGCACAATGGAATTCAGTTGAATCCGGATATCCTGTATCCATATCCTTTTCTCCGGATCAGACAATTATAGACATTGCACTTGTTGATACGGATGGTTCTTCCATGCAGCCCCGATTAAAGCAAATTGGGCTCCCGACCGGGGATCAGGACAAAAAACCCAAAGATCTTTCACTTTATACTCCGGATGTCACGTCTATTCTTTCGAGTATTTGTTATATTGGAAATGATAAGACGGTTTTAGCCGGAATTTCTGATTTGTTATGCTTTTCCGGAGACAAAATACAAACTATATCCACATACGGACAGATCTTCAGTGTTTTTTCTGTTGGCGACGGTATAGCCGTCATATACTCGGATGGTCTTGGACAAGAGGTGCGCATGGAATATCTCGACGCCGGATTTACGCGCGGGAATTCGGTTGTGCTGGGAAATACATTTATTGATGCCAGGACAAAAGACGGAAAAGTGATCATAGCCGTTGATGATAAAATTCTGCTCGTAAATGCCGCCTCACTTGAGACGGAAAAATCAATTACTGTTGATCAGGCAATACTCAAGATCGGCTTTATGGATGATGGAACAGTCGTAGTTGTTACCGCTGACAGTGTAAGGGAGCTTGCACTGTAAGGTGCAATATCAAAAAGGAGGCTTAGTCTTTTGGAAACAGAGCTGAAACTTAAATTTACCTCGCGTGAAGAAATATTGAAATTGTGGAGCGCGGAATGGTTTGCAGATATTCTAATTCCGAATTCTGAGAAGACAGAATATTACGATACGAAATATTTTGAGACGAAGGACCGGTCGTTACTTGCGCACAACGCCAGTATCCGAGTCCGGGAGATTCGTGACGGCGACTATGTTCATACCGTTAAAATCGGAGGGAATAGCCGTGACGGTCTTCATCAGAGGTTTGAATGGAACCTTGAGACGACCGGGGACGAGTTCGATGCCGATATATTCTCACAGCATGCTATTACAGACGGGGATCCCTCTGAAATTTTGGAAGAGGTTCTTAAGTCCATTTCCGGGAAAGAACTTAACATGATCTGCAGGACTAGCTTTGAGAGGACTTTGTCTCTTGCGGGATTTGGTGACAGCCTTTTGGAAATTTGTTTTGATTCAGGAAGCCTTTATGCCAAAAACGCCAAGGAAGATCTTTGCGAACTGGAAATTGAACTTAAGCAGGGTGATGTTCGTGATGTTCTCGCACTGGGCGATGAAATTATTACTCAGACGGGTGCCGTTCGAGATGATCGAGGCAAGTATGTCCGTTGTCTTGCCTTGCTGGATTTATAATGAATATGTTTTCCGGAACAGATTGCACAGACAATCATGTGATTGATATCGCAGTGATAGGCGGAGGGGCTTCCGGAATGGCAGCTGCTATTTTTGCGCAGCGAACCTTCACGGAAATCCGCCGAAAATCCGGAAGTGTCACAGTTTTTGAGCGAAATGACCGTGTCGGCAAAAAACTTCTCATGACGGGAAACGGAAGATGCAATCTGACGAACCTCGATACGGATCTTTATCATTATCACGGGAATGATGTTCGTTTTGCAAAAGGCGCCCTGCTCAGATATCCTCCTGCAAAGGTCATGTCTTTCTTTGAAGAACTCGGAGTCGTCTTTACGGTTGAAGAAAGTCAGAAAGTATACCCGATGAGCCTTTCGGCGGCCTCTGTTTTGGATTCACTGCGCCTTTCCATGAACGAACTTGGAATACAGGTCAAAACGGGCTCGCAAGTCATTGGAATTGACAGGGACGGGAAAGAATTTGTTATATTATTGGCTGACAAAAGTACAGTTCGTGCTTCAAGCGTTATTGTGGCTGCCGGCGGGATGTGTGCGCCTTCAACAGGCTCGGACGGAAATGGATATAAACTCCTTTGCGCCTTTGCACACCGGTTATTGACACCGGTGCCATCCATTGTTCAGATTAAAGCAGATACCAAGTTCTGCAAACCGCTCTCCGGAAACAAAATACTCGGTTCTGCATCTTTATTTATAAACGGCAAAAAGGTCAGGGAAGAGGCCGGAGAAATTTTGTTTACCGATTACGGATTATCCGGTCCTCCGATTCTGCAGCTTTCCGGATATGTTTCTCGTGAAATGGCTGGAATTTCTGGGCGCAGCAGTGAAAGCAACATTTATGTATCCCTGGATTTTCTTCCGGATTATTCACTTGATGAAGTCCATTCGATGATGATGATGCGTAAAATCGCATTTCCGGATCGAAAACTCGAGGAGTATCTTACGGGCCTTTTCCATAAGAGGCTCGCGCTCGGGATACTTCACAAAGCTACGGAAAAACCGCTGTCGGCCATCGCAGCAACCCTTTCCGACAAAGATATCGATAAACTTACATCTGTCTGTAAAGCGATGAAGATTCAGGTTACCGGGACAATGACGTTTGCCAACGCCCAGACGACGGCAGGCGGAATCGATACCTCGGATTTTGATCCGTCGACACTTGCCTCTGTGAAGTGCCCTGGCCTTTTTGCATGCGGAGAAGTTCTTGATATTGATGGTGACTGCGGCGGATTTAATCTTCAGTGGGCATGGTCTTCCGGTTTTCTTTCCGGCAGCTCAGCTGCACAATATGTGATCAAAGAGAGAAATCTATGAGACTTGAAACGACCCTGAGTTTCGGACTCGATGAATACAGCCGCCTCCCTGTGGATACCAGCGCAAATACCGGCGAAAAGGATCTTCTGATTTCAGCATGCCATTCACTTAAAAAGCAGGTATTGTCTGAATTTCGTTGTATTATTCTGAAAAAATCAATTGATGCCAGAAAAAAGAACCAAATCCGTATTTCTTTCCGTGTGTGCCTTACTGATGAGCCTGAACATGAAGCAGAAAATGACGTATATAAATCATTTCCGCATACTTCACCAGCGTCTCCTCACCCTGTCGTTATTGGTTTTGGCCCAGCCGGTATGCTGGCTGCATTACTTCTTGCACGAAAGGGACTTTCACCGGTTATCATTGAACTGGGATGCATGGTGGAGAAGAGAAGAAACGATGTTGAACGATATTTTGAAACTGGAATAATATGTTCAAACTCGAATGTGCAGTTCGGAGAGGGCGGAGCAGGGACTTTTTCTGATGGCAAACTGAGCACAGGTATTTCCGACCCGAGAAGGTCATTTGTTCTTGAAACTTTTGTAAAGGCCGGCGCACCGCCGGAGATTAGATATCTCTCGCATCCGCATGTCGGTACGGATCGACTCAGGGAAGTTGTTGTCAATATCCGTAAAGAGATTTTGTCTTTAGGGGGGACTTTTCTTTTTGAACGGCAGGTCATCGGTATTGAAGCAGAAGGCAGGATTCTTAAAGGAATTTATCATGCGCCTTCCTTCAGCCATAATGACAGGACATTTCTTGCTGCACAAGAGGTTGTACTGGCTGTCGGACACAGCGCACGGGATACATTTGGTATTCTGCATGACATGTATATTCCGATGACAATAAAATCGTTTTCCGTAGGGCTGCGGATCGAGCATCCGCAGGACTGGATCAACCGTGCCCAGTATGGCGCGTCAGCCGGGCATAAGGCGCTTCCGCAGGCTGATTACAAGCTGGTATCCCACACATCCGCAGGACGCGCTCTATATACATTTTGTATGTGCCCCGGCGGATTTGTTGTTGCAAGTGCTTCTGAAGAAGGATATGTCGTGACAAATGGAATGAGTAATTACCTTCGTGACGGCGAAAACGCCAATAGTGCCATTCTGGTTGGTGTGGACGTCGCCGACTTTGATGATGCAGATGTCCTTTCCGGGGTTCGTTTTCAGCAGAAACTGGAACGCATTGCTTTTGAAGCAGGCGGGAAGAGCGGCCGGGCACCCTGCCAGCGCCTTGGAGATTTCCTTGAAGACCGGGCATCCATTACCTGCGGCGAAGTCAGACCGACCTATCGTCCCGGTGTCACTTATACGAATCTGAGAAGCATCCTTCCGGACTTTATTTCAGACACGATAAGTGAAGGCATACTCGAAATGAATCAAAAGCTTCCGGGGTTCTCACATCCCGACAGTCTGCTGACCGGATTTGAAACCCGAAGTTCCTCACCGGTAAGAATTGTCCGTGACGAGTCTTTGCAGAGTACAGGCCTTACCGGTCTTTATCCGTGCGGTGAAGGTGCAGGATATGCCGGTGGAATTATGTCTTCAGCAATTGACGGGATCCGCTGTGCAGAAAAAATCATAGAAAATCGTTTTGTATAAATTGTGGTAAAATACATATGAAAACATTTATTTGTTTTTGACATGTTTTTAAATTGAGCGGTGAAAGGAGTATGCGCACGGATTTGATGGTTTTGTGTGCGTTGTAAAGTATGAAAATTACTATTCTTGGCTGTTCAGGCGGATACCCGGCTCCAGGGGGAGCCACTACCGGATATCTCATTCAGCTTGCCGGTAAAAATATTCTTATTGACTGCGGCAGCGGAGTTCTGTCCAATCTTTTTCGCTATGTCCCGGTCAATCAAATTGATGCTATTATTCTTACGCACCTGCATGCTGACCACATGTCAGATATTTTTGTACTCAAATATGCGCTCCAGATGAACAAACAGAACGGATTGGATGTACATCCGATTCCTCTGTTTGCTCCAACAAACCCTGAATCTACTTTCAGCCAGCTTCAAAATGATGCAAATCTTGTCGTCGGGCATATTAATGCATCTACGGAGCTTCCTCTTTTTGGAGCGGCGGCAACATTTTTTCGCACGACACACCCTGTTGAATGTTATGGAGTCCGTATTCAATTTGAGGGTAAGGTATTTGCTTTCTCGGCTGATGCCATATATGGTCCTGAGCTGCTGCCTTTATTCATGGATGCAGACCTTGCCATCATGGACTGCGGCGCCCTTGAAAAAGCCAGAAAACAGATTATGCTTCATCTGACGCCAACGGAATGTCATCGACTTTATCAGGAATGTCAAATAAAAAAGGTTGTGCTTTCTCATCTTGTTCCGTATTATGGTATATCGGAGATTACTGATGAGGCTGATTCATGCGGAATATGGCCATACACGGTTGCCTCCATTCGTCAGGAATATGAAATTTGATGCGAAAAGAGGAAATTATATGAAGCCAATGGATAACCATGCGGCAGTAATTACTGTGATAGGTCATGATACAATCGGTATTATTGCCAAAGTCAGCGCAATACTTGCTGAAAATCAGGTAAATATCAAAGATATCACGCAGACTATTCTTGAAGAGATTTTCACCATGATTATGATTGTCGATATGACGAAGTCAAAGGTCGACATTAAAGGTCTTGCCGATCAACTCGAAGGGCTTGGCAGTGAAATCGGACTGTCAATCCGGATTCAGCATGCAAGCCTGTTTAATGCAATGCATAGAATCTGACAATTTGTATTAGCTGAAACAGACGGCAGGTGAGGAGATAATATGTTAACGGATTTTGAAATTCTTGAGACGATCAATATGTTTCAGGAACAGCATTTGGATGTTCGCACGATCACAATGGGAATCAGTCTTATGGACTGCTCCTGCTCGAGTGCCGAAGAAACCTGCAGGCGCATATATGACAAGATTTGCCGCAGAGCGGAAAAACTCGTGCAGACAGGTGAAGATATCAGCAGGGAATATCGTGTTCCGATCATTAACAAACGTATTTCGGTAACACCTATTTCCATTGTTGCTGCTTCTTCAGGCGCCACGGATTATGTGTGTTTTGCCAAAATTCTCGACAGGGCGGCAAAAACATGCGGAGTCAATTTTATCGGAGGATTTTCCGCATTGGTTCAGAAAGGCTACACTGACAGTGATATCAAGCTGATCGAGTCCATTCCGGAAAGCCTTGCGGTCACTGACTTTGTATGTTCCTCAGTCAATCTTGCTACATCTCGTACAGGCATCAATATGGATGCTGTCCGTGACATGGGCCGTATCATTAAAAAAACAGCGGAGCTTACACAGGACCGGGATGCAATCGGCTGTGCCAAGCTAGTTGTTTTTGCAAACGCACCTGAGGATAATCCTTTTATGGCCGGTGCTTTCTTAGGACCGGGCGAACCGGAGTGTGTCATTAATGTTGGCATTTCAGGTCCCGGTGTTATCAAAACGGCAATGGAATCCGTAAGGGGCGCGGATCTGGGCGTTGTTGCAGAAACAATCAAAAAAGCAGCCTTCAAAATCACACGAGTCGGTGAGCTTGTGGCAAGGGAGGCATCCGCCCGTCTGGATGCACCGTTCGGTATTGTAGACCTTTCCCTGGCTCCTACGCCGGTAGTCGGTGATTCAATAGCCAGGATTCTTGAAGAATTCGGGCTGGAGGACTGCGGGGCCTGGGGTACTACCTGTGCCCTTGCCATGCTCAATGACGCAGTAAAAAAGGGCGGAACGATGGCATCGTCTTTTGTCGGCGGATTGTCCGGTGCATTTATTCCTATCTCGGAAGATGAAGGAATGATTGCCGCTGTATCCAAGGGTGCACTGAGTCTCGAAAAACTGGAAGCGATGACATGTGTGTGTTCTGTAGGACTTGACATGATTGCAATACCCGGTGATACTTCAGCGACTACCATTTCCGGCATAATTGCCGATGAAATGGCAATCGGAACTTTTAATAACAAGACTACGGCTGTCCGCATTATTCCTATGCCCGGCAAAGGCGTGGGCGATTTTGTGGAATACGGCGGTCTTCTTGGTTCAGCTCCTATCATGCATGTTAACCCATCTTCATGCGCAGACTTCATCAATCGCGGGGGCCGGGTACCGGCTCCTATCCACAGCATGCGCAATTAGGCAGCAGCGTTGGCCTGTAAGGAGATGTTTTCACAAATGACAGAAAAAGAACAATTTGAACACATGAAAAACTTCGATTACGCTTCTGTGATATTTCACAGGGAGAATGCATCGATTTATCCTGCGGAATACGCCCAAAATGCATATTATGGATTTTTCCTGCTGGCCAGAAGCGTCGGAAATTTTCTGACAAAGTCCGCGTCGGAAGCAAAAGGGGAGACATCGCAGGAAATACGTCTGAGTGAATTGGCGCTTTCCTATCTTGAGTCGGACTATCAGTCGGAGTACAAGAATACATTTCTCCGCACAAAGCCGTATTCCTATCAGCTTGTCTGTACTTTGCGCGATTTTCTCGACCTTCAGATGTCTGCAATTCCGGAGACGGATTACATTCCATTTATTGAACAGATCAATTTGCTGATAAAACATATTGAAGATACCCGTACTTCTGAAAATCTTTTGCGTTCGCTTGATATCCAGATTGCAAAACGCTGGTGCAGGATATTGCGTATTTTTTGTTTTCTTCGCATACCCGAAGGAAGTCTTTCCAAAAAATACAGTTATGAGCGTGATCTGCACATCTGTGCCAAGCGCGGTCTGAGCAAAGGAGAGATGTACTGGATCGATTTCCGTGTGCGTTTTCGTCGTTTTCAAAAACAGGAAAAAATAGGAAAGCTCATTCTTCTGGCAGAAGAATGGGAAATGCTTTGTGCAGGCAAAGAAATTGACGGGAATCAAAATGAGTATGAACTGATGGTTCTTGCGCTTCTTGATGCAGATCCGTTTTATAAAATCGGACTGGAGTGGGTTGCCATGCTGGTTATGAGATGTCCCGAAAATGATCAGTTCCGAAAGTGGGAAGCCCGCTATCTGCGTCGGGACGGACGATATAAAGACGCCCAGGATATATGTGCAAAGCTTATTGAAAAAAATCCCGGGGATTACGAATTGTTTTGTCTTCAGTCCAATATATTTTTTCTTGAAAATAAGTACGAGCAGGCACAACGAAGCGCCCTGCGTGCAGTTTCTTTTGGTCCAACGGAGCCAGTCGCATATATGACACTGGCATATGCTTATCTTTATGACGGCATTTATGATGAGGCCATCGATGCATTTGATAAGTCGCTGTCATTTGACGCTGCCCTTATTGATGCATACCGCGGTAAAAGCAAGGCACTGATAATGGATGGACAGGCCTACGAGGCTATGGAATGCCTCGTTTCCGTATCCCGTATTTCTCCGGAGAATTCAGAAATTTTTCATGATTTGGCAGATGTTTACTTTATGTGCGGATATCTCGATGAATGCCGTAAATACTGCAGAAAATGTCTGGCGGTCGATCCCGAATGTGCAGGTGCCTTTGTTCTTCTCGGTATGCTGGAAATTCGAAAAAACCACGAAGACCATGCAGGAAAGTGGTTAAACAGGGCGCTTGAAATCGAACCGCAGAACCCTATTGCCCTTAATGAGCTTGCGTTTGTGCAGCATATGAGCGGGAATGATGATGAGTGCCTGCGTCTGCTTCAGCAGGCAATTGATATAGCGCCTGATTTTCCTGATGTTCTTTGCAGTATGGGCGTTGTATATTACTACCAAAGTGAATTTGATGATGCCCTTGAATATTTTGACCGTACACTGGATCTGGAGCCTGCACATGTCGGCGCGTTAATCGGCAAAGGAAACTTGTTTCTGGCACAGTCTGATGCGGAAGAGGCTTTGCTCTGGTATGACAAAGCTCTCGCGTTTGATCCGGAATATCCTGAAGCCATTCATGGCAAAGTGAGTGCCTACAGGGCCCTGGGACTTGAGCAGGAAGCATTTGAATGGATGCAGAAAGCCAATGATATGGGAATTGATTCGGACGATGAGGAATAGAGTGATATCTTTCAAACAAACATGGCCGCCCTGTCAAGCGCAGTTTTTACTGTATCCGGTGAAGGCGCACCTGTGATGGTTCTGTTGTTTACGCAGGTAAGAAGGGATATGGCTTCGTAGACATCTTCTTCAATCAAGTCGGAAAAGCTTCTGAATTCATCAATTCCAACGTCCAGCAGAGAAATACCCGCATCAAGACAATATTTGACGAGCTTTCCGGAAACCTCATGGGCACTCCTGAACGGGAGTCCCTTTTTAACAAGGTAATCCGCCAGATCGGTTGCATTGGTAAATCCGCCGGCAGCGGCCTGTTCCATGCGGTCTTTATGGATATTCATTGTTGCCACCATGCCGGTGAAAGGAATCAAGGCACCCTTAACGGTGTCTATAGCATCAAATACAGCTTCCTTGTCTTCCTGCATATCTTTGTTGTATGCAAGAGGAAGGCCCTTCATAACGACAAGAAGCGCCATAAGATCTCCGTATACCCGGCCTGTCTTTCCGCGTGTCAGCTCGGCAATGTCGGGATTTTTCTTCTGCGGCATGATCGAAGATCCGGTAGCATATGCGTCATCAAGATCGATAAATGCAAATTCCTGTGTCGACCAAAGAATGATTTCTTCAGAAAAACGAGAGAGATGCATCATCAGTATGGACAGGACACCGGCAATTTCAATAACAAAATCGCGGTCGCTGACTCCGTCGAGGCTGTTCTGTGTGACGCCTGCGAAACCAAGATCTGCTGCTGCGGCTTCCCGGTCAAGCGGATATGTTGTACCTGCAAGTGCACCTGAACCAAGAGGCGAATAGTTCATTCTGACGACTGCATCATCAAGGCGTGTCATATCTCGCTGGAGCATCTGGATATAGGCACAAAGATGGTGTCCCAGAGTAATCGGCTGTGCGCGCTGCAAATGTGTATAGCCGGGCATTATCGTTGTGATGTTCTCACCGGCCTTTACTATGAGCGTACGGTAGAGCTTCATAATCAGTTCTCGGATCTGCTTCATTTCGTCCATAAGATACAGACGGATATCAAGGGCAACCTGATCATTCCTGCTTCTTCCCGTATGAAGTCTTTTCCCGGCATCCCCGATTCTAAGGGTAAGCTCTTCCTCGACAAACATATGAATATCTTCGGCATCAGAATCAAATGACAGCTTTCCGTCATCGATATCAGTAAGTATTCCGGAAAGACCGGATAGTATTTTGGCTGCGTCTTCCGGCGTCAATATGCCCTGTGCCTTCAGCATACGGCAATGTGCCATACTCCCTCTGATATCCTGCGCATACATGCGGCAGTCAAAAGGGAGGGAAGTGTTATAGTCATTGGCGGCTTTATTGGTTTCCTTCTGAAAGCGCCCGTCCCACATTTTTTTGCTCACAGTACAAATCTCCTTATTCAAAATACTTTAAATGTCATCAAAGAAGCCCGTTTTTCTTCTTCATCTGCGCAACCACCTTCATAGGCAGTCCGAAGCAGTTGATAAAGCCGGTTGCATCTTTCTGATCATATACATCATCTTCTGCAAAAGTAGCAATTGCCTCGTCATAGAGAGAGAAGGGAGAGGTCGAACCGGCAGGCATGCAATTACCTTTATAGAGCTTCAATCGTACATTGCCTGATACGGTTTCCTGCGTCTTGTCAACAAATGCTGCAAGAGCTTCACGCAGAGGGTGAAACCACTGGCCGAAATAGACGAGTTCCGCATAGCGCTGGGCTACGATATCCTTGTAGTGAAGCGTGTCGCGGTCGAGAGTAAGAAGTTCAAGTTCGCGATGCGCGGCATACATAACGGTTCCGCCTGGTGTCTCATATACTCCGCGGGACTTCATGCCGACCAGACGGTTTTCAACCATGTCCACTATGCCGACTCCGTTTTTGGCTGCGACTTCATTCATATATTTGAGCATGGAAACAGGATCAAGTTTTTTGCCGTCAACAGCTACTGGAATGCCCTTATCAAATGTGAGCTCAATATACGTCGCTTTATCAGGGGCCTGTTCAGGAGAGACCATGAGTTTAAGAAGTTTGTCATACTGCGGTTCATTGGCAGGATTCTCAAGATCCATTCCTTCATGGGAAAGATGCCAGAGGTTCTCATCCATCGAGTAATTGTCTTTTTTTGTCACCGGAACAGGAATATTTCTTGCATTTGCATAGTCAATTTCCTCATCACGGGACTTAATATCCCAAATGCGCCAGGGCGCGATGATTTTCAGCTCGGGTGCAAGTGCTTTGACGGTGAGTTCAAAACGCACCTGGTCGTTGCCTTTGCCGGTGCAGCCATGGGCGATTGTGTTGCAGCCTTCGCGCCGGGCAACCTCCACCATGCGTTTGGCGATAACAGGACGTGCAAAAGATGTTCCCAGAAGATATTTGCCTTCATACATAGCGCCGGCCTTCATGGTCGGATAAATGTAATCCGTGATGAATTCTTCGGCGATGTCTTCAACAAAACAGGCAGTTGCTCCGCAGTTTAATGCTTTCTGCTTTAGAAAGGCTTCATCTACACCAATTCCGACTTCACCTGCCATAGCAATAACTTCACAGTCGTAGTGTTCTAAAAGCCACGGTATGATAATAGATGTATCAAGACCGCCTGAATATGCGAGTAGAATTTTTTCCTTAGCCATGATCGTTTCCTCCACATATGAATAATTATTCGCAATAATGCATAAACAACAACTATTTTAACAAAGATATTTGTTTGAGTCAACCTCTATTATTGTATTCTTAGAAAACATGCAAGACAAGACGGAAATATTCCGTGTATAATATAAACAATATTCAGACTTTACGCAGATGTTAGACTAGGGTAAAATTAGACGACTGAAGATAGTATCCTTCAGGATTACGATTTTCATCAGACACCCGCAGGGGTGTCTTTGTCAGTCATTGATTAGGGGGCATATACATGTCATTTCCAATGCTGGAGAATCCATCCGGCGATTTTTGTTACTGCAATGGTCAAAAAGTACTATATACATCACCTGAAGGCAAAGCACTTTCGGAGCCTATTTCCGATGTTATTTATTATGAATCAATCAGAGTCCGAGACGGAGTCCTGGTTTTTTTTGAAAATCACATGCTTCGACTTCTGCAGTCAATTGAAGCAAAAGAGAATTTTTCACTGGATACCGATGTTCTTTTTGATAACGCTATGCAGATGCTCAATGAGGTTAAGCCGCCTGTCAGGGACGGAGATATTCGAATCGTCATTACAAACAAAACTAATCTGATACATTTTTCGCGCGTTATTACTCCGCCGGCTGATTCTTTCAAAACAGGTGTTCCTGCATCACTTTTATCGTGGGAGCGGCTTGACCCCCAGGTAAAGGTTTTTCGCAGTGATTACAAAACGGCAGTTGCCGCAAAGATTATTGAGGAAACCCCTTTTGGTCCTCCGTTTGAAGTGCTTCTGACTGACCGGAAAGGGCAGATTACCGAAGGAAGCCGATCTAATTTTTTCGTTCTCTACCATGGCGTTGTGTATTCTCCGCCAGAGGCTCTGATTCTGATCGGAATCACACGCAGATATGTGCTTCAGTCAGTACGTATGGCAGGCCTTGTATACAAGGAAGCGTTGTTCTCGCTGGAAGACCTTATCGGAATGCGTGACGAAGCTATGTCGCCTAAAGATTCAGTGGCTTTGTTTATCACAAGTTCGCCGTTCGACATTCTTCCCGTGTATTCTGTGGACAAAGAAGTATTCCTGTCTGCACAGAACAAAGATCTTGCGAAAATTTCGGAGATTTATCAAAATATTGTGTGTCACTATATAGAGTCGCACCCGTCTGATTCGATTCAGTCCGAATACTGCATCAAGGACACTTAATCAGCTATTCATTTTTTTATTATACAGGAGGTATATTATGTCTATTCGCTCAGGAAAAGTATCGGTAACTACAGAAAACATTTTCCCCATCATACGCAAATGGCTCTATTCCGACCATGATATTTTTATGCGTGAACTTGTTTCAAATGCATCGGATGCTATTTCAAAGTACAAGAGATTAGTCGCCCTTGGTGAAGTCACCGGCCAGTCCGATGAGGAATTCCGTATGGATGTCATTTTTGATAAAGATGCAGGAACGCTTTCTTTTTCAGATAATGGAATCGGCATGACAGCGGATGAAGTTGATAGGTATATCAATCAGATTGCATTTTCAGGCGCAATGGATTTTGTTGAAAAATACAAGGAACAGTCTACCGATACAAGCGGAATCATAGGGCATTTCGGTCTGGGTTTCTATTCTGCCTTTATGGTAGCCGACAAGGTCAGCATCGAGACAAAGTCGTGGCAGGAGAATGAACCGGCCGTTATCTGGGAATCGGAAGACGGAATGGAATATACTATTTCCGAATCAGCAAGGGCTGAACGCGGATCGATAATAACTTTGAATCTTTCTGAAGAGGCCATGGGAATCTTCGATGCATATAAGCTTCGTGGTGTCCTGAAAAAATATTGTTCTTTTATGCCTTTTGACCTGTTTTTCATTGATGTTGCAGCTGATAAGGAACATCTGGAGAATGAAGAAAAGGAGCGCCTGGAAAAGGAAGGGAAAGACGAGGAATTTATTCCTCACCTTCACGAAAATCTGCCGCTTAATACCAAGACACCGCTGTGGGCAAAATCACCGAAAGAGTGTACGGATGAGGAATACAAAGCCTTTTACCATGAGGTTTTCTCTGATATGCGCGATCCGCTCTTCTGGATACACCTGAATATGGATTATCCATTTACTCTTCAGGGAATACTCTATTTTCCTAAGACAAACAATGTTTACGAGTCTTTAGAAGGCCGCATTAAAATTTATAACCATCAGGTATTTGTAGCCGATAATCTCGCCGAGGTTATTCCGGAATTCCTTTTCCTTCTGCGCGGCTGCCTTGACTGCTCCGACCTTCCGCTCAACGTATCGCGTTCCGCACTTCAGCAGGATGAATATGTCAAGAAACTTTCCACTCATATTGTCCGTAAGGTATCCGACAAACTTAACGAGATTTTCAAACAGGATAGAAAGGCATATGAAAGCTACTGGCCGGATATAAGTATTTTTGTTAAGTACGGCATGATGAAAGATGAAAAATTCTATGACAAAGTTAAGGATATATGTCTTTTCAAGACTGTAGAGGGAGCTTTCCCGACAATAGGAGAGCTCACTGAGTCTAAAGATACCGTCCGCTATACACAGGCGCCCGACCAGCAGGCCGCCTATGTCGAAATTGCACAGAAGAAGGGTTATGAGGTCATAATTCTAAACGAAGATCTCGATAACAATTTCATATCGCTCTTAGAATACAAATATCCCAAAACGCATTTTAAGCGTGTTGATGCGGAGTTTGAAGGGGAGTCCGGTTCCGAAGAGGAACAGAAGACTCTTCAGGATCTTTTCCGCGAGGCTGCAGGAGATGACAAACTGGATATTTCTGTTGTGGCGCTCGGCGCCGATCAGCTCCCTGCATTCATTCAGGAAACAGAAGAAGCAAGACGCATGAATGAAATGCGCAAACAGTTTGAAAAAATGCGTACAGGCGCTGAAGATGATCCGTATAAGGATCTGGACAATATGTTCCCCCAGAAGAAGGACCTTATTCTTAACAGCGATCATCCGCTTGTTCTAAGACTGCGCGGACTTTTTGGCATCACAGGAGAGAAAGACAGGCTCAATAAAATAGCCCTTCACCTGTATGATCAGGCAAGGCTAAGTCATGGTTCCCTTGATGCGGAAGGACTGAAAAGATTCCTGAAGGTTAATGCAGAATTGATTACCGAGGTTGCAGAAAAACTTACCTGAACACCGTATACGGGGCAAAATATTATGGAGGTATCTATGCAGGATACAGCAATGGTTCGACGAATCTACGTAGAAAAAAAGAAAGAGTTTGCTGTTGAGGCAGATGGACTGCTTAAAGCTCTCCGTTCCGATTTGGGAATCGCTGCTCTTGAGTATGTAAGGATCCTGAATCGATATGATATTTCGGGTCTCTCGGAAGAAGAGTATTTGACGGCAAAAATCGATGTTTTTTCAGAGCCCCCGGTAGACTATGCCTATGATGAAGTTATTGATCTGACCGATGCATGTTATTTGCTTGCCATTGAATCCCTTCCCGGCCAGTATGACCAGAGGGCTGATTCTGCGGCACAGTGCGTGCAGATTTTGACCTGCAAGGAAAAACCACTGGTGAGAACGGCACGGGTTATGGCCTTTTACGGAGAAATGACTGATGCGCAGAGAGTGTCCGCTGCGCGTTATCTAATCAATCCGGTTGAAGCACGGGAAGCCTCTCTTCTCAAACCGGATTCCCTGGAAGATATTCTCGATGTTCCTGCAGATGTAAGCATACTTGAAAATTTCAGGACCCTGACCGGAAGTCAGTTACAGGATCTTCGCGGGAATATGGGTCTGGCTATGTCTTGTGAGGACCTGCTTTTCACACAGAATTTCTTTCTGGATGAAAAGAGGGATCCAAAAGTCACGGAGATTCGGGTACTTGATACATATTGGTCGGATCACTGTCGTCACACAACGTTTTTGACGGAACTTACGGATGTGACATTCAGTGAACCGGAGACTGAAATTTCTGCCAGAATGTCTTTGATTTATCAGGATTATCTGCAGAAGCGCAGATTGGTATACGGAGATCGTATTCTTCAAAAGCCTGTCTGCCTGATGGATCTGGCTACAATGGCAATGCGTCACCTCAAAGATGAAGGAAAACTTTTGGATCTTGATGAATCAGATGAAATCAACGCCTGCTCGATCCGAGTCCGCATAATGGTTAACGGAGTTCTTGAAAATTATATTGTCATGTTCAAAAATGAGACGCATAACCACCCTACGGAAATCGAACCTTTCGGAGGTGCAGCGACCTGTCTGGGCGGTGCAATCCGTGATCCTTTATCCGGAAGATCCTATGTTTACCAGGCTATGCGCGTCACAGGTGCCGGAGATCCTCGGGTACCGCTTTCGGAGACGCTTCCCGGCAAACTTTCCCAGAAAAAAATTGTCCGTTCTGCGGCCGCCGGCTATAGTTCATACGGCAACCAGATTGGACTTGCAACCGGTCAGGTCGACGAACTTTATCATCCTGGATATGTTGCGAAACGTATGGAAATCGGTGCTGTAATCGGTGCTGCACCGGCTTCTTCCATTGTACGTGAATGTCCGAAACCAGGAGATATCGTAATTCTTCTCGGCGGACGTACAGGCCGTGACGGTATAGGCGGAGCGACCGGATCGTCCAAAGCACATGATGAGAAATCCGTTATTACCTGCGGATCTGAAGTGCAGAAAGGCAATCCGCCTACCGAAAGAAAGATCCAGCGTCTATTTCGGAATCCCAAAGTATCCAGGCTAATTCTTCGCTGCAACGATTTCGGCGCAGGCGGCGTATCCGTTGCAATCGGAGAACTTGCCGATGGTCTTTGTATTGACCTGGATGCTGTCCCAAAGAAATATGAAGGTCTTGACGGTACGGAACTCGCTATTTCCGAGTCCCAGGAAAGAATGGCTGTCGTAATTGAAGAGAAAAACAAAGCGCTGTTTCTTTCCTATGCAGCACTGGAAAATCTTGAAGCGGTGCAGGTGGCTGTTGTCACAGAAGAGCCCCGCATGGTCATGAAGTGGAGGAAAAACGTCATCGTTGATCTTCCGCGGACATTTATTGACACCAATGGTGCGCCGTCTTATGCAAAAGCCAGTATACAGATGCCGGACATGACCGCGATATTCCCAGATACCCGGTCTGAAGGCTTTATTCCGGGAGATTTTGTGTCCTCAATGAAGGGTACGCTGTCTTCGCTTGCCACCTGCTCGAGAAAAGGTCTTGCACAGCGTTTTGATTCTACAATCGGGGCACGTACGGTACTTATGCCTTTTGGCGGGAAGTATCAGATGACCCCGGAAGAAGGAATGGTATCAAAAATCCCAGTCCTGAACGGAGAAACTAATGCCGTAACCATGATGAGTTACGGATTTGACCCGCAGCTGTCGGAATGGAGTCCATTTCATGGCGCCTACTATGCTGTGGTCGAATCCCTTATGAAAATTGCTGCGATGGGCGGTAATCCACTGAAAGCACGTCTTACGTTCCAGGAGTACTTTGAACGCATGCAGACTGACATATCCTGGGGCAAACCTACAGCTGCGCTTTTGGGAGCTTATCAGGCACAGCTCGATTATGGGACACCTTCCATAGGCGGAAAAGATAGTATGTCCGGAACATTCAATGATCTGAGCGTACCGCCGACCCTCGTTTCATTTGCTGTTGCTACGACGACGGCTGAGCGGGTCGTCTCGTCGACAATTACTTCCGTGGGGCAGAAGATATTTGCCATTACCATACATAAAGATTCTATCGGCTTATACAGAAAAGATCATGTGCAGCGTATATTTAAAGCGCTTACGGATATTGGCATCCGCGGAGGACAGCTTCTTTCCTGTGCGGTTGTCCGACAGGGTGGTATTGCAGCTAGAATAGCTCAGATGTGCATGGGGAACCGAATAGGTTTTCAGTTTGTTGACAGTCTTTCGATGGATTACATGTTCAGCCGCTCTTTCGGTGTCATGCTCGTCAGTGTTCGTGACAGCAATGCGATTGACAAGCTCGAAATGGTGGGCGCCAAATACATAGGTCATTCCACTCTCAGTGAAGCCATAACATGGAATGGACAGCTGATTACCCTTGCGGATGCCCAGAAGTCTTTCACATCTACACTTGAGCCGATATTCCCAACGGAGACTGTTGAGAAGCATTTGCATGAACCGCAGGAAATCAACGGAAGCCTCAGGAAATTCATACCGTTCGGCGGCGGATTCTTCGGTGCAAAACCTGTAGTTTTCATCCCGGTTTTCCCCGGTACGAACTGTGAATATGATTCAGCAGATGCTTTTACAAAGGCAGGTGCGATCGCAGATGTGATGGTGATCCGAAACCGCACATCGAAAGAAATATCCGATTCCCTTCTTGAAATGAGCAGGCGAATTGCATTGGCGAATCTGATCATGATTCCAGGCGGATTTTCCGGCGGCGATGAGCCGGAAGGATCCGGCAAATTTATAGCAACTGCATTTCGAAATCCTTATGTAACTGCGGCTGTGCGCGATTTGCTTCACAACCGTGATGGCCTTATGCTTGGAATATGCAACGGTTTTCAAGCGCTCATTAAGTTGGGACTTCTTCCTTACGGAGATATCCTTCCGCTGGAACCGGACGGTCCAACACTTACCTTTAACCGCATCGGACGTCACCAGTCCGGTTATGTTACGACCAGAGTAGTAACAAATGAATCACCCTGGCTGTCTCTTACTAAACCCGGAGATCTCTATGAAATTCCGATTTCCCATGGTGAAGGACGCTTCTATGCTTCCGGCGAACTTACTTCCAAACTCTTTAAGAATGGCCAGATCGCAACACAATATGTCGATGACAGGGGTGAGCCGACTATGGATACCTTTTTCAATCCGAATGGATCGGTACAGGCAGTGGAAGGAATTGTCAGTCCTGACGGCCGGATCTTCGGAAAAATGGGGCACTCTGAAAGAGTTGGTGAATCAATTGCCAAAAATATACCCGGAAAAAAGGACCAGCAAATATTCAAAGCTGGCGTAAGGTACTTTGCATAATGAATAAGAAAAGATGCATTGAGCTCATTAAGGAATTTATTATTTTGCCGACTCATAGTCTTGGTCAAAATTTTCTTGTAGATGATGATGCTGCTGCCTATATTGTTGAGGCAGCAGGAATTGAATCCTCCGATGACGTGCTGGAAATTGGTTCCGGTCTTGGTGCACTTACTGAAAAACTTGCGGATAAGGCGTATTTTGTTCATGCTGTTGAAATTGATTCACATCTTCTGGATGCCTTGCAGGAGACTGTTAAAGCAAAAGACAATGTTCAGATCCTATGCAGCGATTTTCTCAAGCTATCTAAAAAGAGCCTGCGTGAAAATAAATCAAACCAATATGTTGTTGTTTCAAACATTCCTTATTATGTTATGACCCCGATTATGATGAAGCTGTTCAGAGAATGGGATGATGCCAGAACGATGGTTTTTACAGTGGAGGATGCGGCTTGCGACCGGATTTTCGCAGAACCCGGCAGCAAACATTATGGACCGCTTTCCATCATTTCAAGTCTCTATGGAATTAAAGAAAAGCTGATGCTGCTGGAATCAGGTTCCTTCCACCCGGCTCCGCATACTAAGTCCGCAGTAATTCGATTAACAGCAAACGGGGTACTCCGGACTGCTCCGAGCGTGCTGTTTCCCCTTGTTGCCGCAGCTTTTTCCCAGAGACGGAAAACCCTTATAAATTCACTTTCTTCAAGCGGTCTTTTTCCTGACGGCAAAAAGCAGGTGAAGGAACTTTTACTTTCCCTTGATATTATTCCCACAATAAGAGCAGAACAGCTTTACCCTCTGGATTATATTCGGATTGCCCGTGAAATTGTGCAGAAATCAACCGAAATTGCCGACAAATGATTTTCATTTTGCATAAACACTCGACTAATTCAACAAAAACGCATTAAATCAAGCATCTAATGAAAGAATACAAAAGAAAACTTGCAAAATTAACATGGTAATATTTCAAAATGCATCTACACAGAACGACTATGTAATGTTATTATGATTGTGTTGCGTTTATCGCCAAGCGAAAGTTACGAAAGGATGGATGACAAAATGGTAGTAACAAACAAGTATGTTAAAAAGTGGGTCGAAGAAATGGCCGCACTGACAAAGCCTGATAACATTGTCTGGCTGAATGGTTCTCTTGAAGAAAAAAAATTGCTCGAGGAGGAATGTGTTGCTTCCGGTGAGCTGATCAAGCTCAACGAAGATCTTCTTCCGGGTTGTTTCTATCACCGCACCGCTGCTAATGATGTTGCCCGTGTAGAGGATCGTACTTTTATCTGCTCCAGAACCAAAGATGAGGCCGGTCCTACCAATAACTGGATGGATCCTGCTGAAATGTATGCAAAGCTTACCCCTCTGTTTGATGGCTGTATGAAGGGCCGTACCATGTACGTTCTTCCTTACATCATGGGACCTGCAGGTTCTCCTTTGTCCAAAGTCGGAGTTGAACTTACCGACAGCCGTTATGTTGTTTTAAACATGCGCATTGTAACACGCATGGGAGATATTGCCTGGAAACAGCTTGGTGATGACGCTGAATTTGTTAAGGGCCTTCACGCCAAGGCAGATATTGATGCTGAAAAGCGCTATATTGCCCATTTCCCTCAGGATTACACAATCTGGTCCATTAACTCCGGTTACGGCGGCAATGTTATCCTGGCAAAGAAGTGTTTTGCACTCCGTATTGCTTCTGTTCTTGCAAAGGAGCAGGACTGGATGGCTGAGCACATGCTTATTCTCGGAATTGAGACGGTTGCTACAGGCATGACACAGTACATCACCGGCGCCTTCCCTTCTGCTTGCGGTAAGACCAATCTTGCTATGCTGATCCCGCCTTTATATGCAAAGGGCTATAAAGTTTACACAGTCGGTGACGATATTGCATGGATGCGTCCTTTCCCTGACGGCCACCTATATGCCATTAACCCTGAGAACGGCTTCTTCGGTGTTGCTCCCGGAACTTCCATGGAGTCCAACCCGAATGCTCTTCTTACAACAAAGACCAACACAATTTTCACCAACGTTGCACTTACCGATGACAAGAATGTCTGGTGGTACGGTATGGGCGTAAAAGCTCCTGACCATATGATCGACTGGCTCGGAAAAGACTGGAACAAGGGCGATAATGAGAAGGCTGCGGCTCACCCGAACAGCCGTTTTACAACACCTGCTTCACAGTGCCCCTGTATTTCCCCGGAATGGGAAGATCCTCAGGGCGTACCGATTTCTGCTATCCTCTTTGGCGGCAGAAGAGCCAAGACAGCACCGCTCGTCTATCAGTCGTTTGACTGGAACCACGGTGTATTTGTCGGAGCTACAATGGCTTCCGAGACAACTGCAGCAGCTGCCGGCCAGGTCGGTGTAGTGCGTCGTGACCCGATGGCTATGAAGCCTTTTATCGGTTACAATGCCGGTGACTATTTTGCTCATTGGCTGCATATGGGAACACTGATTGAGAAGAAGCCTTTGATATTCAATGTCAACTGGTTTAAGCTCGATGATGACGGCAAGTTTATGTGGCCTGGATACGGCGACAACTTCCGCGTACTTGAGTGGATTCTAAAGCGCTGCAACAACGAAGTAGATGCAAGGAAAACTCCAATCGGCTATATTCCTTTTGCTAAGGATATTGATCTTACAGGTCTTGACGGCTTCACAACGGCCGATATTGAGAACCTTCTGGTCATTGATAAGGATGTATGGGCAGAAGAGATTGCAGGAATTGACAAGCATTTTGCTGAATTCCCCCGTTTGCCTGAAGAACTCAAACACCAGTTGGCTGCTCTCAAGGAACGTTTTGCTGCTGTCTGATTGAGACAACCTATTCCGGTTATTTAGATACAGGCCGTCTTTTTTATAGGACGGCCTGTATTTTTTTCATTTTAAAATTCATTTGGTCTGTTTGTACGGTATAATAATGCATGGAAAGGTGGGTATAGTATGGCAACAACAGGAAATGGTAACAGTATCTATCGACAATTTTCAGGTACAAAGGCCGCTGCCGATCCTAAAGGAGCAGCTGCTGCGTCCAAAGATAAACCTTTACCGTATAGACAATTGCAGCGCAAACCCGCATCTCCGCTTTTTTCAGAAGAGAAAGCGCAGCATTCGCGTGTCTCGGTTCATATTGCAGGTATGCAGTACAGGCTTGTCGCTCCTGATAAAGAGGGAGAAGTATATGTAAGAGCAATAGCGGATAAAGCTGACCAGCTCATTATGCAGATTCAAAAAAGCACACCGGGAATGTCCATGATGAGTATTACCGTGCTGTCGCTTGTCAATGTAATGGATGAACTTTACCAGAAAGATCTCCGTATCAAGGAGCTTGAACACGAACTCTCAAAAGTGGCCGCAGCCAAAGAAACCGATAAATCAAACTATATGCACCTTCGGGAAATCAATTGGGAACTTAAAAAAGAAGTACTTCGCCTTCAATCAATGATCGATGCATATGAGAACACGGAAGATGAAGAATATGAAACAACGGAAAAGAAGAAATTACTGCCGCTTGAAGAACTTGAATATGATGTTTTAGAACAGGAGTCATCTGATGATTAAACCGGAATTATTAGCACCGGCAGGTTCAATGGATGCTCTGCATGTTGCAGTTGATAATGGGGCGGATGCCGTATATTTGGGTGTAGGATCATTTAACGCCCGTGCCAATGCGCAGAATTTTGTTGCTGAAGATTTACCTGATGTTATTCATTATGCGCATTTGCATAGTGTCCGTGTATACCTCGCGTTGAACACACTGCTTCGTGATGACGAACTTCAGGGAGCACTTTCGCTTGCACGGACTTCTTTCGAACAAGGCGTTGATGCGTTAATCGTGCAGGATCTTGGCCTTCTGAAAATTCTGCAGCAGCTGCTGCCATATATTCCTGTTCATGCAAGTACCCAGATGAATCTGTTTGATGACAAGTCTATTATATGGGCTGCAGAGAATAACATTACACGGGTTGTGCTGCCGCGGGAACTGTCTTATGAAGAAATCTGCAGCAGAACCAAAACGGCAGCCCGAAAGGGTATTGAAGTCGAAGTGTTTATTCACGGAGCTTTATGTGTTTGCTATTCGGGCCTCTGTCTGTTCAGTGCAATGAACGGAAATGGTCAGAGAAGCGGCAACCGGGGCTTGTGCGCCCAACCCTGCAGAACACTATTCGAACTGCATTCCAGTGATGAAATAGAGGAGACTCCCGGCAGACTCTTATCAACAAAAGATCAAAGTGCGCTGCCATTTATCAGAAAGCTCATGGAGGCCGGTGTTCAATCACTTAAGATTGAGGGACGCATGCGGGAACCGGCTTATGTGGCAGCCACGGTACGCGCGTATCGTGAATATATTGACAGAATATATGAAGGAGAAAATCCTGCTGAGGTTGAACCACAGATTAAGCGCCATCTGCTTCTGGCTTTTAACAGAGGAGGGGGCTTCACGGAACAGTATCTGCAGGGAGAGAAGAAGAGCGATCTTCTTGCCGGTAAGTACAGCGGGAGATTCGGTCTTCTTCTGGGTGTTATAGTTAATAAGAATGCACGGGTGGGAACTCTTTCCCTGCGTCTTTCGTCAGCAGAATTACCAATCCGCGGGGATTACCTTTCCATCCGTGTAAACGATCAGGAGATTTCCAGTTTTCCGATTGGCAAAGTGGAAAAAATGGGAGACTTGCTGGTAGTAATGGGTCTTCATCCTCAAATGATTGAAAAAATACCGGATGGAGCACATGTATATCAGATGTCAGAACTTTCCTATACCAGGGATCTTCTTCAGGGCAAAGCTGCATATAAGACATCAATACGGATTATTCTCCAAAATGACAGCAATTTGTCTTCTCAGGTTACGATGTTTCTGTCTGTAACAGAAGGCATGTGGAAGGGTATAAAAGTGTCGTTTGTGATTTCTGCAGCTTTGGAAACAACGTATCCCGAGCTTTCGCACACCCGTATTTCCGAACAGCTCTCGAAAGCCAAGTCATCTCCTTTTGCGGTCGAGTCTGTTGAAATGGATCCGGCGTTTGTACTTTGTGCGCCGGTTTCATTTGTAAATGAACTCAGACGGGAAGGGTTTTTGGCACTTGAACAGGAAATACTGCGGCTGAAACACCCCGTCAGGAACCATGATGACCCGGAAACATTTTTGGAAATCCGGCCGGCTGCAATCGATTCCTGTGAGTGCGATGACGAATCGGAATCGAGTGTCCTGAACAAAGACATCATCCATGTTAATTATTATGATCTGCGCCGTATCCTTCCTCAGAAGCTTGCCTGCAGGGCCGATTTCTATAGCTTTTCCGTATATGATCTGTTGCAGGACACGGTTCATACTGCGCTGCATGCACTGCATGCTGAAGAACCGCTTGCCAAATTTCTAATCTGGATGCCGGGTGCTTATAAAGATGCACTTCTTCCAATCATTGAAAAGGCAATTGCCTTCATGCAGAAGGAATATCCGGATTCATATGCCGGTACAGTTACTTCGAGTCCATGGAAATCAACGGAAACTTCTTGGATAAATGCCTCAGCAAATATATTTAATCACGAGGCTTTGTGTAAAGTCCTGCGCGAAAAACCCTTTGCAGCTGCAGCGTCCTATGAGCTTAAAGATCAGAATCTGATTGAAATTCTTTCTGTGATTCCGGCAAAATGTTTCTCTTCATCCTATCTGTCCCTTCATCGATATGGCCGTATTGAATGGATGCAGTCGGAGTTTTGTTCTATAGGAAATCATGAGAAGGGCTGTAAAAAATGCCGGGTCTCGGACCGCAATTATTCACTGCAGATCCTTTCGCCTGATGATGCAGCTCCTGTAAAAGGCAAGGATCTTCCTGTAGTCACTCATTCTTTCGCATGTACAAGTGAAATTCTCGGACCGCTCTTAGCTCCGGCAGGTGAGAACCTTTTGAACACATGTAAAGATAAACATATCCCTGTCGCCCATACCGTTCGATATCTGGATGAACCATTTGATGTGAGACGACACGTTATAAATGAAATATTGTCTGCCCTTGCAGACTGATTCGAGGATATTTATGCAAGAAAAACCAGAAAACAATATTGAGGTTCCCATGGTCCGACTTAGTCAGTTTGCTGTTCTGCCGTCGTATGCACACGATGATGATGCCGGAATGGATATTTATTCGTCGGAGGATGTACTTTTAATGCCGGGAGAGACAAAACTCATACCAACCGGGCTTGCCGCTGCGATTCCAGAGGGTTTCGAAGCACAGATACGTCCAAGAAGCGGCATTTCTCTGAAGACAATGTTACGGATTCCAAACAGCCCCGGAACAATTGATGCAGGATATCGCGATCAAATCTGCGTTATCATGCACAATGCGTCTTTTCTTCCTTCCGAACGTAAGGATTTGCAGCCTTTAACGCTTGAAGAGAAGAACAACCGTCATGGAGCATATTTAATCAGGCGGGGTGACAAAATTGCGCAGATGGTTTTTGCCGGAATCTCCCATGCTGTATTGACAGAGGTGGAGACTCTTGAAGGAATCGGAGATGATCGTCAGGGTGGGTTTGGATCAACCGGGATCTAAATATTATCATTAATAATTCGAAATTTTTAGCATTTTTGTTTTTCATAGAAGGGTAGTATCTCGCCATTTGAAATGGTAAAATTACTATGCTGTTTGCCGATGCAGGAATGTCACAAAACAACACTTGCATCGATTTTTTTGTGTGCTTCAAAAGATTCACACAAAAGTGATTCTGGAAAGGAGGAGAACACAATGATAGAAATGTATATTACAAAACAAGTGACGGAAAAAGGGAAGACGGTGAATCTTCTTGAACGGATTGATAAAATACAGGACGACTGCTGGATCAATATGTTTTCTCCGACTGAAGAAGAATTGCATCTGGTCGAAGAGAAAATCGGGATTCCGCAGGAATTTCTCAGGTATCCCCTTGATGAAGAAGAAAGACCGCGTATTGATACAGATGATGATACGGGAGATGTTCTGATTCTTATTGATATTCCCTATGTTCGCAAGGAAGGCCAAAGTGTCCACTATGAGACTTCTCCTTTGGGCATAATTATCACACGCCGGCATATTGTGACAATATCACTTCGGGATGCACCCATTTTTGATCAGTTTTCAAACAATCGTGTCCGTGATTTTGTAGTCAATTACAGAACCCGTTTTGCCATTCAGATATTGCTCGCAGGAGCAAAAGATTATTTGCGGCTTTTGAGATACATGGATAAGACCCTCGATGCTTCAGAGCGGGAGCTTGCTAAATCTATCAGCAACAAGGATCTATATAAGCATCTTGAACTCGGAAAGTCCTTGATTTATTTCTCTACTTCCCTTAAATCAAACGAGTCTGTTCTCGAAAAGCTCATGCGGGGCCGTGTGGTAAAACAGTATGAGGATGACGAGGACTTACTGGAAGATGTAATTATCGAGTACAAGCAGGCCCGTGAAATGGCGGATATTTATGCATCCATCGTTAATGGCACTATGGATGCATATGCCTCAATTATTAATAATAATGTAAACGTAATAATGAAGATTATGGCTGCGGCAACAATTGTACTGTCTGTTCCAACCGTAATTACAAGCTTTTTTGGACAGAATGTAACAATGCCCTGGAATAACGGTTTCTCGGAACAGCCCGTTCCGTTTATCATTCTGCTTTGCGGGTGCGTGTTTGCTACAGCGGCAGCTGTCTATATTCTAAAGCGCAAGAACATGTTTTAACCAGAAGAAGGGAAATGCTATATGGCAAAGGGATTCAGCCGCCATCCGGGGGCTCGTATAAGTGTTCCGCGCGTCATTGTTTATCTGGCGCTTGTTTTGAGCGTTCTTGCAGCAGCAATTATAATTTTATTGGTAATGACGCAAGGCACGGCAAACAAAATGATGAGCGTAGAAAAAAAAGAACCCTCAAATATTCCGTCGAATATTCTTCCCAGTTATTCACAGACAAATTTCACATCCTTTGACGGCCAGACGAATCTGTCCGGTTGGTTTTTTAAGACAGATAATCCTAAAAGTACGATAATTCTTGTTCATGATACGGGTTCCAACAAAATGCAGTTTGATCTGAACACGGTGGATCTGGTTGAGGATATGCTGGGTGCCGGCTACAATGTGTTTCTATTTGATCTTCGCAACAGCGGGGAGTCCGAGGGGACAATATCGGGGTATGGTTATCTCGAGTGGATGGATGTAATCGGCGCAGTAGCGCATGTCCGGCAAATTTCAGTAACGACCAATGTCATTCTTTATGGCATTGGTTCCGGTTGTTCGTCTGTTCTTCTTGCGCTAGACAAGCTTCCTGCAGCAGGCGAATATGATAAGACATATGCTGAAAATATTCAGAATCTGGCTTTTGACAGAGGTTATGTAATTGGCGTAATACTTGATTCCCCGGCCAAAAATTCTGATGATTATATACGTCCATTGGTCGTGCAGGAGAGTTCTATGGGTTTTCTCACTCAGTATACCGTTCCCTATGCTATTCGTATATCGGCCGGAGAAGCCAGCAGTGCTAATCTTTCCGCTGATATTTCCCGTCTCCAGATACCGGTATGTATTCTGTACGGCGATCAGGATACATTTGTAGGAACCAGTAAGATCTCACAGATTGTGTCTGAGAGGGAACGGCTGCATCCGAACACCACTTCATCCAATGTTTTTTCAGGAGCAGGGTATGTAGGATCGTTTGCAAAGGACCCGGTTGGATACAGAAAAGCAATTCTCGATTTTTTGACAGCATATTTTCAATAAAAAATAAAGATTCAGCGGAGGTAGTTTATATGTCATGGTGGCAGGCACTCATATTCGGACTTGTTCAGGGGATCACCGAATTTCTCCCGGTTTCGAGTTCGGGACATCTTGTTCTTGCAGAAAAATTCATGGGATTTAACGAATTGGATTTTGTTGATTTCTTTTCTCTGCTTCATGTCGGCACACTTGTTGCTGTATTTATCGTCATGCGAAAGGATATTGCTGCTATTCTCAGGAACATCTTTGGAAAGCTGACATGGCTGCTTGTTGTCGCAACGATTCCGGCCGTTCTTTTTACAATTATTTTTAAAGATCTGATTGATAAGTCGTTCGGCGGAGGCACCCTCGGTTTTGAATTTATATTCACCGGTATTTTGCTTCTTACTGTTCTTTTTGTGAAAGAAGGCAGCAAGCCTCTTGAAAAAATGACTTGGCTCGATGCCCTTATCGGCGGCATTGGACAGAGTATTGCCATTCTTCCGGCTGTGTCCCGTTCGGGAACAGTCCTGGCAGCATTATTATTCCGCAAGATGAAAAGGGAAGATGCCATTCGTTTTGTATTCCTTATGTCCATTCCTGCCATTCTGGGATCGCTTCTTCTTGATATATATCATGTCTTTAAGGGTGAATCATCCCTGACATCCGCCATGGCATTGCCTATCGCGCTTGGCGTGATTGCTGCAGCGGTTTCCGGGTATCTTTCCATGCAGTTTATGCTTAAGCGCCTGACTCGCAAGGGAATTGCCATTTGCGGCATCTACGTTGCTGTGCTGGGGGTACTGATTCTTTTGGACCAGAATATTTTCCACCTGATCATGTAATCCTGCGGGAAAGGAGTATCCCAATGCAATCGATTCTGACTATGGGGATTGAGTCATCCTGTGATGAGACGAGCTGTTCTATTGTGAGGGACGGCCGCTTCATTCTATCCAATGTCATCGCTTCACAGGCAGATTTCCACAGTGTCTACGGAGGGGTTGTTCCTGAACTTGCATCACGAATGCATGTTGAGGCAGTTGTTCCTACCATTTCGAAGGCTATGACGGATGCTTCCGTAACGTATGATGACCTTTCTGCCGTATGTGTCACAAAAGGACCTGGACTCGTCGGAGCCCTTCTTGTAGGAATTTCAGCGGCCAAAGGAATTTGTGAAGTCACCGGTCTTCCGCTTGTTGGAGTCGGACACATTGAGGGGCATATATCAGCGAATTTCCTTGCAGATCCTACACTTGTTCCTCCTTTTGTTTGTCTTGTCGTATCAGGCGGTCACAGCCATATTGTCTATGTTAAAGATTTTGGTGAATATGAGATTCTTGCGCGAACGCGTGATGATGCGGCAGGGGAAGCTTTTGATAAAATTGCAAGAGCAATAGGTCTTGGCTATCCCGGTGGGCCAAAGATGGACCGGGCTGCAGCCGGCGGAGATCCGCACCGTTTTACTTTCCCTCAGACACGCTTTGCCGGCTCCCTGGATTTTTCTTTCAGCGGAGTTAAAACAGCGGCCCTTAATCAAATCAATCATTTGAAAATGGCAGATGAAGAAATTCCTTTGGCCGATTTTGCCGCCAGTTATCAGGCAGCCATTGTAAAAGTGCTCGTAGAAAATACAATGGAAGCATGCTCACAAAAAGGATGCATGCGGCTTTGTATGGCCGGCGGGGTCAGCGCAAATTCGCAGCTTAGAACAAAAATGCAGGACGCGGCAAAGGAAAAACATATCCTGTTAAGTTTTCCGGCACCTGTTCTTTGTACGGACAACGCTGCAATGATCGCATCCGTCGGATATTACCAATTTATAAAAGGCGAAAGAGATGACCTGTCAATGAATGCATATCCCTCACTTGCACTTTCACGAACAGAGACAGCTGAATAAAGACTGACTATATAAAGTCAAGTCCTAAATAGGAAAAAAGTAGCGTAGACGCTAGACGCAATGAACTTTGAAAATAATGCATGCTAAACAGACCTGAACCAGTGGTACAAGTCTGAAACAAGG